>Ga0308165_1001254_pt1 | contig 36867 bp, 39 predicted proteins | sample PhyWR2_FD_201032 | JGI IMG/M metagenome (GOLD analysis project Ga0308165, IMG submission 201032) | Phyllosphere microbial communities from UC Gill Tract Community Farm, Albany, California, United States - DLSLW.R2 | ecosystem: Host-associated > Plants > Phyllosphere > Unclassified | place: USA...
GTGCTGGGCAAGGGCAATATCGCCGTGCTGGTGATGGGTCTGGTTTCAGGCGCAATCGGGGCGGCGGCAAGCATCGTTCTTGCCGCAGTGCTCAGCCAGACGCACCGCCAACTGGCCGGACCTTCGGCCGATACGGTCGCGAGCACTTTCGAATAGACGGCGTCTAAGACGAACGAAAAAGGCCGCCCGCTCGAGTTGACGAGCGGGCGGCCTTTTTCGTTTCAGGCGGCAAAAGCCGAGGGTGAAACCTCAGCCTTCGTCTTCGTCCTTCCAGCCCCACCACATGAAGCAGGGCGGCACGTTAATCGGCTCGATCGCGTCATCGATGCGCTTGAAGTGCTTGGCCATGTAGCTCTTGGCCTTGGGGCGGAACTGGTAGACCAGGAACGCGCCGCCCTTGCGGATAACGCGGTAGGTGGCCGCGGCGATGGCCGGGGCCACGCCGTCCGGCAGGGTCGAGAAGGGCAGGCCGGACAATACATAGTCCGCCTTTTCATGCCCGTGCGCCCGCACGATTTCCTCGACGTCCGCCGCCGATCCAAGCACCGCGACGAAGCGGCTGTCGCGGATCGTGCTGCGCAGGTAGTCGATGAAAAGCGGGTTGGTGTCGATCACCAGCATCATGCCGTCACGCGGCAGCTTGTCGAGCACCGGCTGGCAGAAGGTGCCCACGCCCGGTCCGTACTCGACGAAAAGCTTGCAGCTGGGCCAGTCGACCTTCGACAGCATGCGGTTGATGGTGAAGCGCGACGACGGGATGATCGAGCCGACCATCACCGGATTGCGCAGGAAACCTTCGAGGAACACGCCCCATGGCCCCATGCCTTGTTTGATCTTGCGTTTGATTCGCTGGGGCAGCGCCTCTCGGGCAAGCTCTGTACTGGTCATGCTGAGGTAAGCTCTCGCAAGGTTATGATGTCATGAATGTGCCATGCGGTGGCAGATTGTCCGCACCATTGCAAGGCGATGGGGCCTGTGGATGAGACGGGACGATGGGAAAAATGCCTCAGAGAATCTCGTGGACGAGGTCCTGGGGGCGGCACAGGCGCACTCCCTTGTCGGTTTCCACAAGGGGGCGTTCGATCAGTGCGGGCTGGGCGGCCATGGCTTCCAGCACGGTCTTGTCGTCGGCTTCCGGCAGGCCGCGCTCGGCGGCATCGGTGCCGCGCAGGCGCAGGCCCTGCTGCGGAGTGATGCCGGCATCGCGGTAAAGCTGGCCCAGCTTTTCGGCGCTCGGCGGCGTCTTGAGATACTCCACCACAGTGACGTCGACGCCCGGCGTTTCGCTCAGAATCGCCAGCGTCTTGCGCGAGGTGCCGCAGGCGGGATTGTGCCAGATGGTCGCGTTCATGAAGGTACTCCTTAGCGTTTCAGGGCGGGAACCGCGCGGGCCGCATCCTCGGGCGCGATGCCGGGGGCGGGCGCGGCGCTGATCGTGTCCTCGCGGCGAGTGACGGCGGCGGCGCGCTGCACCGCGCCCAGCAGCCGGGGATAGACGCCGCAGCGGCACAGGTTGGGGATCGCGGCCTTGATCTCTGCGTCGCTGGGGCTGGCGTTGCGGGCCAGCAGGGCAGCGGCGCTCATGACGATGCCCGGCGTGCAGAACCCGCACTGGATCGCCTGCTCGGCCACCATCGCCTGCTGCACCGGGTGCGAACGACCCTGCGAAAGCCCCTCGATGGTGACCACGAAACGGCCCTCGCACTCGGCCAGGGTGATGAGGCAGGCGCGCAGGGCGGCGCCGTCGACCATGACGGTGCAGGCGCCGCAATCGCCCACGCCGCAGCCGTACTTGGTGCCGGTGAGGTTGGCCCCGTCGCGCAGTGCCCACAGCAGCGGCGTGCGCGGGTCCATCGCGAATTCGACCGGACGGTCGTTCACGGTAAGCCGGGTCATGGCAGGCTGGCTTCCATCGAGAACAGGGCGGGGCGCATGTTCGGCGGGTGCCCCAGCCGGGGCTTCAGCGCAAGCCCACCTTGATCCCCGCCCACAGCGTGCGCGGTGCGCCAAGGTCGATCGAGCCGCCCTGGTTGCGGGTGACGATCGTTTCGTCGGTCAGGTTTTCAGCCCGCAGCACCAGCGAGACGAACCGGGTGACGGGCACCTGCGCGAACAGGTCCAGCGTGGTCGCGGCGGGCAGCACGTCGGTTTCGAGGTCGTCCTCGAACTGGGCGCCGGTGCGGCGCACGGTGGCGGCAAGGCGCCAGCCATCGCGCGGCGCCCATGCCGCGGTGGCGCTGGCGGCCAGCCTGGGCACTTGCGCCGGGCGCAGGCCGTCGAGCGCGATTTGCGTTCCGCTTGCCTCGACTTTCGCGTCGGTCCACGAAAGCGAGCCGGAAAGGTCGACGCGGCCCAGCTTGAGGTCCGCGCTGGCCTCCACCCCGCGCGCGCGGATGGCGTCGACGTTCTGGCGCTCGCGAATCGTCGGGCTTAGGGTGACGTTGGCGACGGCATCCTTCAGGCGGTTGTCGAAGGCCGTCACCGAGACCGACAGGGCTTCGGACGGATGAAAGTCCACGCCCGCCTCGTAGCCGCGCAGGCGTTCCGGCTTGAGGTCCGCATTGGCCTGCGTGGTCACCGGGAACACTACGAAGGGCCGGTACAGCTCGTTGAGGGTGGGCAGGCGCAGGCCCGAATAGGCGGCGGCGCGCAGGGAGAGGGCGGGTGCGAGGTTCCACACGATCCCGCCGCGTGCATTGCCGCTCCACCCATCGCGGTTGGCGAAGCGGGTGTCGCGGTTGACCGCGCCGCTGGCGCTGAGTTCGCGGTAGAAACCATCGCGGATGGTCCAGCGATCGGCCCGCGCGCCGGCGGTGACGACGAACTGGCCCAGCGTCCAGTCGTCCTCGATATAGAGGCCGAGGTCCGACTGTTTGCCGCCCGCGCGGCGGAACGCGGTCGCAAGGCCGGTGACGGCGCTATAGGGCAGCTCGACGAGATGCCCACTCGAGAGCTTGATGTCGGCGCCCAGCCGCAGGACATGGGCCTCCCCCACGGGCGGGCGCAGTTCGGCCTTGCCGCCCACCGCCAGCGTCGGCGTCTTCTTCTGGTCGAGCGTCTTCTTATAGCTGGTCGAACTGATGACGATGTTGGAAAAATCCTGCGCCTGGACAAAGCCCAGCACATCGAACTGCCAATCTCCCCGGCCCACGAAACGCAGCGATCCCTGCTGGCCCGACGAGGTCGAATCGGCGCCCTTGAAGCGCAGCGTGCGCTGGTCGTTGTAGACGAGGCCCGATGCCTGCACTTCGACCGTGTCGCTCAGCGGCGCGACCGCGCGCAGCGAGCCGGACAGGCTTTCGTAGGCGGCGCGGGCGGATGCGGCGACGCGCTGGTCCTTGGGCGTGGTCCAGAATCCCTGGCCCCGGTCCCATCGCACCGAGGCGACGACGAAGCCTTCGCCAAGGCGCGGCGCGATGGTGAGCGCGCCTTGCGTCTCGCCCCGGTCGTCCACCAGTGCGGAGCCCTGGACCGGGCCGATCTGGTCGGGGCCAGCGCTTTCCATCTCGATCGTGCCCGAAACCGCGCCGGTGCCGAACGCGCCCATGCCGCCGCCGCGCGTCACCCGCACCGAGCCGAGCCGGTCGGGGGCAAGGGCGCTGAGCGGAATATAGCCGAAGAACGGATTGGCCACCGGCACGCCGTCAAGCAGCACTTGCGCCCGGCTGGAAGCATTGCCGCCCAGCGCGCGCAGGGTGACGCCCTGGTTGGACGGGTTCGAGGCGCGGCTGTCGGCGCGGCGGAACTGCTGGAACCCCGCGACCGAGGCGAGCACGTCCTCGATCCGGCCCGAGGCGCTGGAGGCGAGCTTGTCGCGGGCGATGGTCTGCACGTCGTAGGCCGGGGTCGCCGGACCTTCGCGCAGGCCGTGGCCGGTCACGACGATGGGCGCCTTTGGCTCGCCTGCATCGTCCTCGGCGCGGGCTGGCGCGGCGGCGAGGAGGGATACGAGGGTGAGGAGGGGCATGGCCGCCAGGCGCCGGTTCGAAATCATGGCGCCCGTCTTAGGGCAACCCCTGCCGCTGGCAAGGCGTGGCGGGCGCTGGCGGTGAGCTGCCCATGCCCACCCACACCGCTCATGCTGAGCTTGTCGAAGCATGGGGAGCCCCGCGCCGCGCCTCGGGGCCTTCGACAAGCTCAGGCTGAGCGGTGTGGGAGGCTTGAATTTGGCGTTACTCCGCCGCGCCGATCACCTGCCCTGCCGCTGGCAAAGCGCGGTGGCGCTGGCGGTGAGCTGCCCTTGCCTACCCACACCGCTCATGCTGAGCTTGTCGAAGCATGGGGAGCCTTGCGCCGCGCCTCGGGGCCTTTCGACACGCTCAGGCTGAGCGGTGTGGGTGGCCTGATTTTGGCGTTACTCTGCTGCGCCGATCACCAGTTCTACGGGCGCGAGGCCGTCGATGGTGCCTTCCAGCACGTCGCCCGGGGAAACCGCGCCCACGCCTGCCGGGGTGCCGGTGTAGATCAGGTCGCCGGGTTCCAGGTGGTAGAGGCGCGAAAGGTCGGCGATCAGTTCGGGGATCGACCAGATCATGTCGGACAGGGTGCCGTCCTGCTTGATGGCGCCGTTCTGGGCGAGGGTGATGCGCTGGCCGGCCACCGCGCCGAACTCGTCGGCCGGGGTGATCGCCGCGATAACCGCGCCGTTTTCGAAGTCCTTGCCGGTGTCCCAGGGATAGCCTTTGGCCTTCGCCGCGTTCTGCAGGTCGCGCCGGGTCATGTCGAGGCCGCAGGCGTAGCCGTAAACTGCCGCCATTGCATCTTCAGCAGGGACGCGGAAGGCAGGCGCGCCGATGGCGATCACCAGTTCCATCTCGTAATGGCAATTCGCGGTGCCGGGCGGATAGGCGATCGTCTCGCCGGAAAGGCATAGCGCGGCGGGGGCCTTGTTGAACCAGATCGGCGCTTCGCGGTCGACCGCGTTGCCCAGTTCCAGCGCGTGAGCGGCGTAGTTGCGCCCCACGCAGAAGATCCGGCGCACGGGATAGCGGGCCTCGCTGCCGAAGACGGGGACGGTCGGGACGGCGGGCAGTTCGAACAGCAAGGTCACGCGGGCAAGTCTCCTTTGGCGCAGGACATAAGGCCGGCCTGCCGCATCGTCAAAGCGGTCTCTCTCGTTGGACTTGCGATGCCATGCGCGTGGCCTAGAATGCTGGGCGTGACAGTGGAACAGTACCTATCGGGGCGCATCCTGCTTGCCATGCCCGGCATGTTCGATCCGCGATTCGAACGCTCGGTCAATGTGATGTGCGTCCACGACGAGAACGGCGCACTGGGCATCGGTATCGGCCATGTCCGCCAGGGCGTGCGCTTCCACGATGTGCTGGAGGAGCTGGACATCGACCCCGGCGTCTCGCCCAACCGCGAGGTCATGAACGGCGGGCCGGTGGAGCCGGGGCGCGGGTTCATTCTCCATTCCGCCGACTGGGGCGGGGCCGATACCATCGCGGTGGAAGGACTGTGCGCGCTTTCCGCCTCAATGGACGTGCTGCGCGCGATCGCCGAAGGGCAGGGGCCGTCGCAGTGGATCATGGCGCTGGGCTATGCTGGCTGGGGCGCCGGGCAGCTCGAAGGCGAAATGCGCCACCATGGCTGGTACGCCGCCGACGGCCACAGTGCAGTCCTGTTCCAGACCCCGCCCGAAGGCCGCTGGATGGCGACATGGCGGGCGGAGGGGATCGACCCGGCGCTGCTTTCGAACGAGACCGGCCGGGCTTGAGATCGCTCCCGAGGGGGCGACCCTGAGGGCCTCTTATTCCGCAACAGCTTCCGTAGGGTCGCCCATCGGCGCGGTTGGCGCCAGCGGGCTGGGCTGGTCGACCGCCTGGCCTTCGCCGTCGTGAAGCCGGGCAGGCTCCAGCATCGCAGTCGTCTCAAGAAGGTCGAGTGCCTTCTGCACCGCTTCGAAGCGGCGCGCGTCGGCGATCCAGGTGTCGGCGGCGTCGGCGCCGGGAAGGCGCTCCACTTCACCGATGGCGTTGTCGATGCGCCGCGCGGTGAGCATAACGCGGGCGCGGTCGATCCGCGCGGCCGGGGAAGCCAGCACGCCCGAATCGCGGCGCACGACGAACAGCGAGGTCACCTCGCGGCGGGCGCGGTCCCACAGGCTTTCGTCGGTCTGCGTCACCGTAAGCTCGGGCGAGAGCGCTTCGAGGCGGGCGGCAAGGCCGTCGATGGTGACGGGGTTGGCGGCGAAGTCGATCACCGTCTGCACCGCGCGCGGCTGGGCGTTCATGAAGCGAAGGCGAAGCTGGTCCGAGACGTGGCCCAGCGGCTCACCGCGATCGATCATCCGCCGCGCCGCGAAGGCGATCAGCAGCCCCTCGGCGCGCCCGGCATTGCCGGCGGCGGCGTGGGTCTGGAAATCGACGCGCGAGAGGCGGTCCTCCAACATCGCCAGACGGCCTTCGACTGTACCGATCGCGGCGAGGCGCGCGGCGTCGGAAGGCGGCGGAGCGGCGGGCGCAGTATCTGCGGCAGTCGTCGGAGCAGCCTGCGGACCCAGCATCGCAAGATAGCCGCGCGTCGAAAGCCACGCGGTCAGCGCGGCGCCGAGCAGGAAAGCGATCAGCACGGCGAACAGGGTAAGTCCGGCCGATCGGCGGCGAAGCGGGGGCCCCGAAGAAGAAACGAGGGGTGCGGAAATGTCCTGCATCAAGCCCTTAATATGGCAACTTGTGTTCCGAGCCGGCTTCTTGGCACATCCTTGCGGCCAAGGCCAGCAGCGCGGCATCGTCGGGGCTTTTGGCGTACTGGATGTCCGCCCAGCCTGCCGCGGCGCGGGCCGCGACGCGCGGGCCGATGGCGGCGAGGCAGATCTGTGCCCGTGCGATCCCCGCTTCGTCGCAAAGCCGGGCGAGGTGCGCGGCGGCCTCTCCCGAATGGAGCAGGGCAAGGGCCGGGCGGGCCAGCAGCGCGGCCAAGCCGGGCGCCATGGGCAGCGGTTCGCTCGCATAGACTTCGCGGGTGGTGACGGCGGCGCCTTCAAGGATTGTGAGTTCGATCCGCTCGCGCCCGGCGAGACGCAGCAGGCGGCGGTGAGCGGGATGGAGCGCGTCCAGCATGGGCTGCAGACCGCCCTTGCCGGTGGCGATCACGTCCAGCCCGAAATCGCGCGCGGCCTGCGCGGTCGTCTCCCCCACGGCGTATGTGGGCAAACCGCGATAGGCCGCCAGCGCCGCTCCGCCATGACGCAGGGCGTTGGCGCTGCCCAGAAGCAGGGCGTCCGCTTCGGCGCGGGGGACCGGCTCCCAAGGCAGCGCGCGGATTTCGAACAGCGGGAAGGCGTGGGCGGTCAGGCCGTTCGCCAGCGCCGCTGCGAGTGTGGCCGAGGCGCCGGGTTCGGGGCGCAGGATCAGGACTGGCAGAGGCATCGGTTGCCTGACCTGCGTGCGGCTCATTCTTCCGGGGCCGGCGCGCCTGCGAAGTGTACCGCGATGGCGGGCACCGCGCGGGCGAGCAGGTCCGCCGCGAGGTCAAGCGGGCCTTGCGCATCGTCTGCGAGGAAGCGGGCCTCGCCGGTGACGTGCTCGGCGCCGTCGGGGCTGTAGAGCGCGGCGCGCATGACGAGGTTTGCGCCTTCGTGACGGGTCAGCACTGCGATCGGGCTGTGGCAATTGCCGCCAAGCCCCGCCAGCAGCGCCCGCTCGGCCAGGACCTGCATGCGGCTGGGGGCGTGATCCACGGCGCCGAGGAAGGCGCGGGTGGTTTCGTCATCCACGCGGCATTCGATCATGATCGCGGCCTGCGCCGGAGCGGGGAGCCAGTCCTCGGCGTCGAGGGGGTGTCCGGTTCCGGTTTCGCCCAGCCGGTTCAGCCCGGCGGCGGCGAGGAAGGTGGCGTCCGCCTCTCCCGCCGCCAGCTTGGCAAGCCGGGTGGCGACATTGCCCCGGAAGGTGATGACGCGGCAGTCGGGCCGGGCATGGAGCAGCTGCGCGGCGCGGCGCGGCGCGCTGGTGCCGACCACGGCGCCCGGCGGCAGCGCGGCGATGGAGGCCGCGCCCACCAGCACATCGCGCACGTCTTCGCGCGGCAGGATGGCGCCGATGGCGAAGGCTTCGGGACGGATCGTCTCGACATCCTTGGCGGAGTGTACGGAGAAGTCGATTTCACCCGCCGCCAGCCAGGCGTCCAGCTCCTTTGTCCACAGGGCCTTGCCGCCGATCTCGGCCAGAGCGCGGTCCTGAATGCGATCGCCGCTGGCGGTGACGGCTACGATCTCTATATGCGCAGGGTCGATACCGTGCGCACGGGCAAGCAGTGCCTGCGCTTCGTGCGCCTGCGCCATGGCAAGGGGCGATCGACGTGTACCGAGGCGAAAACGCCTCTCAGGGATGGAATCTTGGTGTTTATCGTGGGTCATCGGCCGCTTGTGCTACCCGGCAATGTCGTTCAGGGGAAGCTCGGATGAGCATAGTTCTCGGCATCGAATCTTCCTGCGACGAGACCGCCGCGGCACTGGTTACCAGTGACCGGGTCATCCTTGCCCAGCATATCGCCTCGCAGGACGAGGTTCACCGCCCATTCGGCGGCGTCGTGCCGGAGATCGCCGCGCGCGCCCATGTAGAGCGCCTTGCGCCGCTGATCGCCGCGACCTTGGCCGATGCCGGTATGACTTTGGACGACGTCGACGCCATCGCCGCCACTGCCGGACCGGGCCTGATCGGGGGCGTGATGGTAGGCCTCGTCACTGCGAAGGCGCTGGCGATGGCGGCGGGCAAGCCGCTGATCGCGGTGAACCACCTGGAAGGCCACGCGCTGTCGCCGCGCCTTGCCGAGGCGAGCCTGGAATATCCCTACCTGCTGCTGCTCGTCTCGGGCGGGCACTGCCAGATCCTGCTGGTGGAGGACGTGGGCAAGTTCCGCCGTCTCGCCACAACCATCGACGATGCGCTGGGCGAGGCTTTCGACAAGTCCGCCAAAGTGCTGGGGCTGGGCTATCCCGGCGGCCCGGCGCTGGAACGGCTGGCGCTTCAGGGCGATGCGAAGAAAGTGCCGCTGCCCCGGCCGCTGAAGGGCTCGCCGGAACCGCACTTCTCGTTCGCCGGGCTGAAAAGCGCGGTGCTGCGGGCCAAGCAGTCGGGCGAGCATCAAGATGCCGATATCGCCGCCTCGTTCCAGCAGGCCGCGATCGATTGCCTGATCGACCGTTCGAAGCGGGCGCTGGCGAAAGTCGGCCCGGTCAACGCGCTGGTCGTCGCGGGCGGGGTTGCTGCCAACAAGGCGATCCGCGCCGCGCTGGAAGGCCTTGCCGCACAGCACGGCCTGCCGTTCATCGCGCCGCCATTGACGCTGTGTACCGACAATGCAGCGATGATCGCATGGGCCGGGCTGGAGCGATTTGCGCGCGGGCAGTCCGACCCGCTCGACGTCGCGGCGCGCCCACGCTGGCCGCTGGACCCTGAGGCCGAAACCGTTCGCGGTGCGGGAGTGAAGGCATGAGTGCAGCACGAATTGGCGTCATCGGCGCAGGCGCATGGGGCACCGCACTGGCGCAGGCGCTGGCCAGTGATGGCAGCGAGGTCCTGCTCTGGGCGCGCGAACCGGACCTCGTCGCCGCGATCAACGCCGAACACCGCAACGCGCTCTACCTGCCGAGCGCCGTGCTGGCGCCCACGGTGCGCGCCACCAATGACCTTGCCGACCTTGCCGCGCTGCCCGCGCTGCTGGTGGTAGTGCCCGCGCAGTTCCTGGCTTCCGTCATCGCCGGACTGCCGGAAGGTGACCGGGATCTGGTCCTGTGCGCCAAGGGTATCGAGGCGGGCACCGGACGCCTCATGAACGATGTCGCCGCGCAGGCCTGCGCGCCTGAACGCCTCGCCGTCCTTTCCGGGCCTACGTTCGCGCATGAGGTGGCCGATGGCCTGCCCACCGCCGTCACACTCGCCTGCGCGGGCGGGCGTGAGCAGTGGGAGCGATTGTCCCCGCTGATCGCTCGGCCCATGCTGCGGCCTTATTATTCCGACGATGTCACCGGCGCCGAGATCGGCGGGGCGGTGAAGAATGTCCTCGCCATCGCCTGCGGCGTGGTCGAGGGACTTAACCTCGGCCAGAACGCCCGCGCAGCGCTGATCGCGCGCGGTTATGCCGAGATGCTGCGCTTCGGCCTTGCACGCGGGGCGCGGGCGGAGACGCTTTCGGGGCTGTGCGGGCTGGGCGACCTTGTCCTGACCTGTTCGTCCACCTCGAGCCGCAATTTCTCGCTAGGCCTCGCGCTGGGGCAGGGATTGACCGCCGCCGAGGCATTGTCCGGCAAGAACAGTGTCGCCGAGGGCGCGGCCACCGCGCCGGTGCTGGCGGACCTGGCCCGGCGTGACGGCATCCAGATGCCCATCGTCGATGCCGTGGCGCGCCTGCTCAGCGGCGAGGCCCCGGCCAGCGCGGTCGTCAGCGACCTGCTCGCCCGCCCGCTGCGCGCCGAACAGGAGCCGGCCGTTTGAGCGAAACGCCGATTCCCCGCGAAGAGGCCACCCGCGAGGAACGCCAGCAACAGGATATCGCCGCGCTCGCCAAGGGCGGCCGCACGAACCTGTTCGGCTTTTTCCTGCGGCTGGCCGCGCGCATCCCCTTCCTGTTCATCGCCGGGCGTGCCGCCGCCTATGGTCCGGCCGCACTGGGACGTTTCGCCTCCGCGCTGGTCCTGATCGAACTCACCTCGATGCTCTGCACGATGGGCGAAAAGCGCGGCCTGGCGCAGCGCTTGTCGCAGAACGAGGGGCAGCACCCGGCCAACGTCATCGCCGATGGCTCGATCATCGCGGTGATCGCCAGCGTTTCGGCCGCTGCGTTCTTCTGGTTCGTGCCAGGGCTGCTGTTCCCCGGCGGGCACTATACCTGGATCGACCGGCTGATGGTGATCGCCCTGCCGGCGATGACGATGACCGAGATCTGGCTGGCGGCGCTGGCATACCGCCTGCGGGTGACGCCCACCGTCTGGTCTCGCGCCATCGTCGAGCCGTGGACGATCTCGATCATGGCCGGCGCGATGATCTGGATCGCGCCGGAAAGCGGACTTTCGATCGCGTACATCGCCTCGATCTACGCCGCCGCGCTGACCGCGTTCATCCCGTTCTTCCGTGAATACGGCGTACCGCGCGGCTGGCGACCGAAACTGCGCGGCATGCGCAAGCTGGCGCTCTATTCGCTTCCCATCGCGCTGGCGGACGCCATCGAATGGGGCACCCGCCGCGTCGACATCTTCCTGCTGGGTTTCCTCGCTCCGCCGGCTGCAGTGGGCATCTATTACGCCGCGCAGCAGGTCGCCAGCCTGCCGCAGAAGCTGAAAACCAGCTTCGAGCCGGTGCTCGGCCCAGTCATCACCCGCAACCTGAAGGAGCGCGACTATGCCGCGATCGCCCGGCAGGTGTGCCAGGTGGGTTTCTGGATCACCGCCTCGCAGGCCGGCATCGCGCTGGCGCTGGGCATCCCCGGAGCCGGGGTCATGGGCCTTGTCGGACGTGAATTCGTCGGCGGCACCGGGGCGCTCGCCTTCCTGCTCGCCGCCGAAGTGGTCGCCGCTACCGCTGTCGTCAGCGAGGCGGCGCTGGTCTACGTGGCGCGGGTGCGCAACTTGTGGGTCTCGCTCGCGACGATCGTCCTGCAGGCGGCGTTGACGCTGGGCGGCATCCTGCTGATGCAGCGACTGGGCTACAACTCGCTGTTCCAGGCCGCCGCCGCCGCGATCGCCCTGATGGTGGCGCTGGGGATCGCCTCGATCGTCAAGTCGGTGATGCTTTCGCGGATCCTGGGCGAGCCGATCAACAACTGGCGCTGGGCGCTGGTCTGGGCCGCTGCTCCCGCCGTGGTGATCGGCTATCTGACCCACCGCTTCCTGCCCGAATGGGCGGCGCTGGCGCTGGGTATCCCGGCGATCCTCGGTTCGTATTTCCTGGTCATCTGGAAAAAGGCGTTCGGCCCGGAAGACCGCAAGCTGTTCCAGAAGTCCAAGCCCGCGTAAAACCTTGATCGCGCGGGCTGACAGGGGGCCTGCGAAGCTCTAGGCTGGCGCCCATGAACCCACGCCGCGCTTCCCTTATCGTCGCCGGAGCGGCCCTTTGCGTCGTCCTGTCCTTTGCGACGACGCGCGCGCGCGGCGGCATTTTCATCGGCGATCTTCGGCAGAAGGCGTTCGCCGCGCGTGATGTCGCCGGGGGCAAGGGCGTGACGCTGGCCTTCCGCGATCGCTACGGCTGGCTGACGCGCCACCCGATCCTTTCGGGCGGCAAGGGACTGGACGCGGCAACGCGCACCCGTGTCGCCGCCGCCGTTGCCGCCGTATCGGGCATCGGCGGGGTGAGCTGGGCGAACGAGGGCGATGCGCGTGCATCGTCGCTGCATTGTCAGGACGATGTCGAGCGTATCCTTGAAACCCGCACCATCCGTTTCGGCGAGGCCAGTACGCGGCTCGACCCCAGCAGCGACAAGCTGCTCGGCGAAGTCGCCCGCGCACTGCACCCTTGCGTGGGCAGTATCATCGCGGTCACTGGCCACACCGACGCGGGCGGCAATGCCAAAGTCAATGTCGCGCTTTCGCAGGCGCGGGCGGAGGCGGTGCGTTCGGCATTGATATCGCGCGGTATTCCGGGGGACGGTCTGCGCGCGTCGGGGGTGGGAGCGGCTAGGCCGGTCGATGGCCTCGACCCGCGCGATCCTGCCAACCGCCGTATCGAATTCTCGGTGCTGTTCAGCGCGCCGGTCAAGCCGACCCCGATCGACACGCCGGGACCGGAATGAGGGCGCCCGAATGAGCGCCGGAGAGACTAGGAAAGGACCGTGCATTGCCGCTATGGCTTGAGATGGCCGTTTCGGTGCTGCTGACCTACGGGATTGGCTTTGGCATCGGCTGGCTAATGTGGAATCGGAAGGGGTAAATCGTCGTGTTGCAAATGATCGAAGCGAACTGGCTGATCTTCATCGCCGCGCTGCTGGTCGGCATCGCAGTTGCGTATTGGGTCTTCGTCCACGGTTCTAAGCCGGCGCGGCGTGAGCGGCGCCCAGACGTACTTGACGAAGGCGCCGCGCCTGCACAGCGCAACCAGGCGCTGATCGATGCGCCGGCTGCCGCCCGGTTTCACCTCGACCCACCTCCCATGGCAGGGGTGATGGCGGGTATCGGCGAAGTGATCGCCGTCGCCGCTCAGGAAGAAGCGGACGACGCGCGTAGTAACCGCGAGCCGCCCCAGACGACTGCCGCCGAGCCGGACCCAACGCCCGCTCCCCCGCCGCCGCCGATCGCGGAAACCGCCGATGGCGAAGTGGCCGCGGATGATCTGCGCAAGATCAAGGGACTTGGGCCCAAGATGCTGACGGTGCTGCATGCGCTGGGCGTCACCAGCTTTGCCCAGGTCGCTGCCTGGACGGATGCCGACCTTGACGAGCTTGATACGAAGCTGGGCGCTTTCGCCGGCCGCCCGCGCCGCGACAGCTGGGTGGAGCAGGCTAAGCTGCTGTCGAGCGGTGATACCGGCGCTTACGAGGCGAAGTTCGGCAAGGTCTGAACTGCGGTCCTTACCGGCCCGCCATTTCGATTACCGCGCGGGCGATCGAGACGAGTTCCGCCTCGCGGTTGACGCCGGCCTTCTGGAAGATCGTGCGCAGCTGGCTCGAGACGGTCTGGGCGCTGACCCCGCGCATCCGGGCAATTTCCTGACGCGAATGGCCCTGTGCCAGGAGCGCCACGATCTCGCCCTCGGCGCGGGTTAGTTCCAGTGCGGAGGAGAGGCGGGGCCCCTGGTCGCCTGCAAAGCCGCGCGGCGCCTTGAGAGTGACGATGGCGCTGGGCGCGAAGCCGAAGTTCCACTCCTGCCGGGGCAGGGCACAGATTTCCACCAGCAGCGGCCCGTGCGACGATTGCAGCCACATTTCCGAAGGCATCGCCTGCCGGCTGGCAAGGGCCAGGCCGATGCGCATCTGCAACCCGCGATCAATGTCCGGCCGCGCCGCGCGAAGCATGCCGGCGCGCACTTGCAGGGTGTCCGGCGCGAACAGTTCGTCGGCAGCATTGGTGACCGAGCAGACCCGGCCCATCCCGTCGATCAGCACGGCTGCCGTGCGCAGCGCGTCCAGTGATCCAAGTAGCAGGTCCGCACCCTGGTGCTCGATCGCCCGTTGCAGCCGGATCGCCGCCATGACCTGCGGGCCGATATCGCTAAGTACCTGGCGGTGCTTTTCCGTGGTGCGTCCGTCGCTTTTTGTATTGATGGTTGCCAGTCCGAAGAATGCGCCGGGGTCGTTCGCGAGTACCATCTGGGCGCCGTGTTCTCCGTCCCAGCGGCGGACGTGTTCGATATAGGCTTCGTTGCTGGCGGCGGCGCGGACCAGGTCGTAATGCTTTTCCCAGACCACCTCATAAGGTGCGCTGGATGCGGCGACGCGGTAGTTCACGTCAGCGCGATGCCCCTCGATCGCCAGAAAGTCCTCGACATAGCCATCGTCGGCGTTGGTCATCCAGTTGAACAGGGTATGGCACTCGCCAATGGCAAGAAGCTGTGCGCGCGAAGCGCCCGTCGCGTTCGCCAACCCCTTGAGCGCGGTGTCCCACCCCGCCTGTTCGAAGGGGGCCCGTGAAAACATCGCCCCCAGTTCATCGATTCGAATGGTCCTGCCCCCCGACTTGCGACCGAGGACTTATTTTGACCCGCCCGTTAACTTTAAGCAAGCCCATGGAAAGTGAGGGCGATTGCAGGGCGTTACCACGATCGTGGTATGTAATACGGGTCAGTTTGCCGCATGGATCATATGCGACCCGAAGGATCGGCGAGTAAGCCTATCCTGATACCTGCCCGGGACCTGCACCGCAGGATCCCGGGTATTTTTCGACCGGAACCGGGTAAAAGCGGCAGCGGGTGAGGTTTGAACGGGGGCTTGCGCACCGTCATTTCCAGGCTCGGCTAACCCGGAGCCGCTGCCCGTGCTGCGAACGTGGGATTCCCATTTTTGGACAGTGTGTCGAAAGTTCCTCTCCCGGCGAAGGGGCAAAAGGCAGCGCTCACACCGTTTCCGATGCTACTTCCCCCACTTCTTCTGTTGTTTCCCGTAGCGGGTCTTGCGCGTGCCGGGCTTGCCTTCGTTGCTGCGGCCGACCCTGGGTGCCTTGTGCTCTGCTTCCGGCAAGCCCAGTTCGCTCGCCTCAAGCCGCCTGATCTCGTCGCGCAGGCGGCCGGCTTCCTCGAATTCCAGGTTTGCCGCCGCATTGCGCATCCGCTTTTCGAGGTCTTCGATATAAGCGCGCAGGTTGTGGCCGACGAGGTTGTTGCGGGTATCGTCCTCAAGGTCGACCACCACACCGTCGCGGCTGGCGGTATCGGCGACGATGTCGGCGATGCGGCGCTTGATCGATTGCGGGGTGATGCCGTTTTCGAGGTTGAACGCCTCCTGCCGCGCACGGCGGCGGTCGGTCTCGGCGATGGCGCGCTCCATCGATCCGGTCATGCGGTCGGCATAGAGGATCACCCGCCCGTCGACGTTGCGCGCGGCGCGGCCGATGGTCTGGATCAGCGAGGTTTCGCTGCGCAGGAAGCCTTCCTTGTCGGCGTCGAGGATGCACACCAGCCCGCATTCGGGGATGTCCAGGCCCTCGCGCAGCAGGTTGATGCCGATCAGCACGTCGTAGACGCCCATGCGCAGGTCGCGGATCAACTCGATGCGCTCCAGCGTCTCGACGTCGGAGTGCATGTAGCGCACGCGCACGCCCTGCTCGTGCATGAACTCGGTCAGATCCTCGGCCATGCGCTTGGTCAGGGTGGTGACGAGGGTGCGATAGCCCTTGGCGGCGACTTCCTTGCACTGGACGATGCAGTCCTGCACCTGATCCTCGACCGGGCGGATTTCCACGGGCGGGTCGATCAACCCGGTCGGGCGGATGACCTGTTCGGCAAAGACGCCGCCGGTCTGGTCCATTTCCCAGTGGCCGGGCGTGGCCGAGACGGCGAACGTCTGCGGGCGCATCGCGTCCCATTCGTTGAAGCGCAGCGGGCGGTTGTCGATGCAGCTGGGCAGGCGGAAACCATATTCGGCCAACGTGATCTTGCGGCGGTGATCGCCTTTCGACATCGCGCCGATCTGCGGCACCGTCTGGTGGCTTTCGTCGACGAACAGCAGGGCATTGTCGGGCAGGTATTCGAACAGGGTCGGCGGCGGCTCGCCGGGGATACGGCCCGTCAGGAAGCGGCTGTAGTTCTCGATACCGTTGCAGGCACCGGTGGCGGCGATCATTTCGAGGTCGAAGTTTGTGCGCTGTTCCAGCCGCTGCGCTTCGAGCAGTTTGCCCTCGGCCTCCAGTTCCTTGAGCCGCTCGGTCAACTCGAAACGGATCGCCTCGGCGGCCTGCCGCATCGTCGGGCCGGGGGTGACATAGTGCGAATTGGCGTAGACGCGGATTTTTTCGAGGACCGCGCCCTTTTTTCCGGTGAGCGGGTCGAACTCGGCGATTTCCTCGATATCGTCGCCGAAGAAGCTGATGCGCCAGGCTACGTCTTCGAGGTGCGAGGGGAACAGTTCGAGATTGTCGCCGCGCACACGGAAGTTGCCGCGCGCGAAAGCGACGTCGTTGCGCTTGTACTGGAGGGCGACCAGCTTGCGGATGATTTCGGTCTGGTCCTGCGGCTTGCCCACTTCAAGGTCGAAGATCATCGCCGAGTACGTCTCGACCGAGCCGATGCCGTAGAGGCATGAGACGGATGCGACGATGATGACGTCGTCCCGCTCCAGCAAGGCGCGGGTGGCCGAGTGGCGCATCCGGTCGATCGCCTCGTTCACCGAGCTTTCCTTCTCGATGTACGTGTCCGACCTGGGGACGTAGGCCTCGGGCTGGTAATAATCGTAGTAGGATACGAAATATTCCACCGCGTTGTCCGGGAAGAAATCGCGGAATTCGGCATAGAGCTGGGCGGCGAGAATCTTGTTCGGTGCGAGAACCAGGGCCGGGCGCTGCAGTTCCTCGATCACCTTGGCCATGGTGAAGGTCTTGCCCGAGCCGGTGACGCCCAGCAGCACCTGCGTCTTTTCGCCCTCCTGCGCGGAGCCCACCAGTTCCGCGATGGCGGTGGGCTGATCGCCGGCGGGGGCGTAATCCGACACGATGCGGAACGGTTTGCCCGGCATCGACTTTTGGGGTCGCTGCGGCTTGTGAGGGGTAAAGTTGTCCGAAGTGTCGGGTTCTTCGAGGCCGCGACGGATGATGATCTCTGCCATGGAAGAACATATGGGGTATACACAGCGTTCCGGCAACAGGTGGCGGTAACAGCCGGCGGCATCAGGCGTTGACCTGCGGCCGGGGCGGTGCCAGCCGTGCTAACCCCATTGGAAGATATAAGAGAGTGGACGCGATGAACGGCAAGTTCGGGATCATGGCTGCGGCGGGTCTGGCTGCGCTGGCGCTGGCGGGTTGCGGATCGAAAGACGATGCGAAGGATGGGGCCCCCAAGTCGATCGAGCAGGTCAAGAAGGAAGCCGAAAAGCTGGTGAAGCCCGAGCCCGGTGAATATCGCCAGGTCATGGAGATCAAGAGCCTGGAAGTGCCTGGCATGCCCAAGGAAGCGGCCGAGCAGATGAAGGGCGCCATGAAGGCTTCGCAGGAAGGCACGTTCTGCCTGACCAAGGCGGATGCCGATCGCGGCTTCAAGGACATGTTCAACGATGTCGGCAAGGGCAACCAGTGCACCTATTCGAAGTTCGACGTTGATGGCGGCGCGCTGGATGCCCAGATGGAGTGCCAGTCGCAGCAAGCCGGCAAGGCAGTCATGAAAATGAAAGGCACCGTCACTGAAAAGGGTTCCGACGTGACGGTCGCGATGGATACCAACGGTGGTCCGCCGCCGATGGGCACGATGAAGATGACGATGCATATGACAACCACGCGCCTTGGCGATTGCAAGGCTAAATAGGCGAAACTGATGCGCGAAGGCCGATGGATCCGCTGAACGACGTCAAAGGGCAGATACCGGGGGAGGAGCAGGCCCCCGGGTCCCTGCGCGACGCCATTGCGCGCCGCGCGGCCTTTGCGCGTGAGCCGCACCCGGAGGGCGTGAGGAAGCCGCCTTTGCAGTTGATGCTGGCGGAACTGCGTTCGCTTTATCGCGGCGCACACCGCGGGCAGGTGGTGCGGGCGGCGGCAAGGCCGATGCCGGTTATGCTGCTGCCGGGCTTTGCCGCGCACCCGAAGCGCATGCAGCCGATGGCCGATGCGCTGGCGGCGTCAGGTCACCATGTCTACGGTTGGGGTCTGGGCTTCAACTTCGGGCCTAGCGAGCGCAACTTCTCCTATCTGATGCGCCGCGTCGCGGTGATCGCGCGGGAAAGCTGGTCGCCGGTCGCCCTTGTCGGCTGGAGCCTGGGCGGTCTGTTCGCGCGGGAGATCGCGCGGCGCGAGCCGGCGCTGGTGGCCAAGGTCATCACTATGGGCACGCCATTCTCCGGCGATCCGCGCGCGAACAATGCGTGGAAGGCCTATCAGATGGTGACGGGCCATTCGGTGGACCGGCCGCCGATCGACTGCGATTTCTCGGAGAAACCGGCGGTGCCGACTGTGGCACTGTGGAGCCCGCGCGACGGCATCATCCAGCCCCGGGCCGCTGCGGGCTGGCCGCATGAGCGGGACCGCGCCGTCGCGATTCGGTGCAGCCATCTCGACTTTTCGAGTTCGCCCAAAGTGGTCGCCGAAGTGCTGCGCCAGCTGGATATCAAGGAATAGGCTGCCCTTCCCCCGGGGCGCGAAGAGCTTCAGGCCTTTGGTGCCTGCCGCCGGTAGCTCAATGCCTCGGCAATATGGATGCGGCCGATCGTTTCCGCGCCGCCAAGGTCGGCAATGGTCCGAGCAACCCTCAGGATGCGGGTGTAACCGCGAGCGGACAGGCGCATCGTTTCGGCGGCCTGGAGCAGCAGGCGGCGCCCGGCCTCATCGGGGGTGGCGTGGAGGTCCAGCATATCGCCGTCGAGTTCGGCGTTGGTCCGCGCCGCGACGCCTTCGAGCCTTGCTGTCTGAATCTGCCGTGCCCGGGCTACGCGTGCGGCGACCTCGGTGCTACCTTCTTTCGGCGGGGGCAGGGCAAGGTCTACCGCGCGCACCGGATCGACTTCGACGTGCAGGTCGATCCGGTCGAGCAGGGGGCCAGACACCTTGCTCTGGTAATCTGCGGCGCAGCGCGGCGCGCGTGAACAGGCCAGCGCCGCATCGCCAAGATGCCCGCACCGGCACGGGTTCATGGCAGCGATCAACTGGACCCGCGCCGGGTAGGTGAGGTGCGCATTGGCCCGCGCGACGGTAACTTCGCCCGTCTCCAGCGGCTGGCGCAGCGAATCGAGGGCCTGGCGCTGGAATTCGGGCAGTTCGTCAAGGAACAGCACGCCCAGATGCGCCATCGAAACTTCGCCGGGGCGCACTTTCATACCGCCGCCGGTCAGCGCCGCGATCGAGGCCGAGTGGTGCGGCGAGCGGTAGGGCCGGGCGCGGCTGATCCGCCCCCCTTCCAGTGTGCCGGAAACCGAGGCCACCATCGACACTTCCAGCGCCTCCGCCGGGGTCAGTTCGGGCAGGATGCCGGGCAGGCAGGATGCCAGCAGCGATTTTCCGGCGCCTGGCGGGCCGACCATCAGCAGGTTGTGCGATCCGGCCGCTGCGATCTCCAGCGCGCGGCGGGCGGTTTCCTGCCCTTTCACCTGCCGCATGTCGGCCCCGCGCGGCGGCGCCTCGACCACGCCGGGGGCGGGAACCGGCAGGACCTGCGTGCCCTTGAGGTGGTTGAGCAGGCTGATGAGATTCGGTGCGGCGATCACCGGCACGCCGCTTGCCCAGCGCGCCTCGGACCCCTGCGCGGCAGGGCAGATCAGGCCCTTGCCGGTCTCGCTGGCGTGAAGGGCGGCGAGCAATACTCCGGGGGAGGGGATCACCCGCCCGTCCAGCGCCAGTTCGCCCACCGCTACGAAATCGGCGATCTGCTCGGCATCGACAACGCCCATCGCCGCCAGCAGCGCCAGCGCCACCGGCAGGTCATAGTGCGAGCCTTCCTTGGGGAGGTCGGCAGGGGAGAGGTTGATGATGATCCGCTTCGGCGGCAGCGCCAGCCCCATGGCGGTGAGTGCGGCGCCGACGCGCTGCGTGCTTTCACGTACCGCCTTGTCGGGCAGGCCGACCAGCAGGAAGCCGGGCAGTCCCGGTGCGATCTGGCACTGCACCTCGACGGCGCGCGCCTCCAGCCCGAGGTACGCGACGGTCGAGACGAGTGCGACCACGAGGTATCCCTTATTCGGTAAGTAAAACAACGAAGAAGGATCAGTGTAGTAAGCATTCGCGGGCTGGCGACCACTGCGTAATTTATGCCTTACGACGTTTTAACCGCGCTCGTGAGGCGCCGGGTAAGGGTATCGGCCGCACCGTCAGGTAATGCGCTCGTTCACTGCATGTCTTGGTCTGGTCTGCCTGTTCGCCGTTGCCCCCGTGTCGGCGCAGGTGATCGAATACGAGACAGTCGACGTGGTTGCCGACCACTTCGACAGCGGCGGCGAGCGCAGCCTCTTCCTGACGTTCCGCGATGCTCCGCAGGCACCGTCCGCCGCGATCCCCGAGGGCCCTGCTTATGGGCCCTTCCGCGTGCTGGGCGATGACCGCGCCGCGCTGGTCGACGTCACCGATGCGCGCAGCCCCGCCCAGTTCGCGGCAATGCTGCGCGATCATCCCCGTATCACGTCGATCGAGATGGTCGACTGCCCCGGCACCGAGGACGACCTTGCCAACTTGCGTCTGGGCCGGATGATTCGCGAACACGGTATCGCCACGCACGTGCCTGCGGGCGGCTCGGTGCGTTCGGGCGGGGTCGAGCTGTTTCTTGCCGGCGCGCATCGTTATGCCGATGCAGGCGCCGAGTTTGCCGTCCATTCCTGGATGGATGATACCGGCCTGGAACCTGACGACTATGCGGCCAGCGCGCCGGAAAATCGCCGCTACATCGACTATTACCGGCAAATGGGCATGAGCCCGGTCGAAGCCGAGGCCTTCTACGCCATGACCAATTCGGTTCCCTTCTCCTCCGCCCGCTGGTTCGGTGCGAGCGAGATGGGCTTGTGGGTCAGGCTGGAGGCCGCCGGGACCTGAGGTTCGGCAACGGCGCTTTTAATCAAAGAGCGCCTTTACTCGAATAACGAGGCAAACCACCCGCGACGGCGCGGTGGGGGTGTCTGCCCGGAAACCTTGAGCAGGTGATTGGCCAGTACCGCAGCCTGGCTCTTGGTCATCATCACCGTGGTCTGGAGCGGCCTTTCGCCATCCTCCCATGTGCTGCGCTCATGCGTCTGGATCGCCAGCACCATGCGGCGGCCCAGGTCCTGCGAGGTCCATCCCACAAGCACGCCCAGCCGGTTGCCAGGCGTCATAGTCTTGTTCCGCATCGCTGTTCCCTCCCTCCCCAGGCCATGCCGTGCTCGCCGGGCCGGACAATTGCGCGGGGCATGATCCGCCATCCCGGGGCGGTGCGCCATACTGGTAAATCGGCATCGGTCGTTTAAGGCGACTTACGGTTCGGAGCGGCGTCTGCGGATGTACTCGGCCTTGACTCTGATGCGGCCCTTCAGTATCGGCCCGATCAGAGTTTAGCGGTCGTCCGGTCCGGGCGGCCCTTTTTGTTCAGGTCCTTCAGGGCCAAGTTGGTATTTCGAGGACTGACATGAAGCGCACTTTCCAGCCCAGCAACCTTGTTCGCGCCCGCCGTCACGGCTTCCGTCTGCGCATGTCGACCGTTGGTGGCCGCAAGGTTATCCGCGCACGCCGCGCACGCGGCCGCGCCAAGCTTTCGGCCTGATTCGCCGGTAGCGGCAGGGGCCTGGCTCCTGCCTGACGGCGCCAGACCACGCTTTCGCCGCTTGGCGAGGGCATGGTCTGGCGCCGTTTTGCTTTGGTGCGAATCGCCAATGGCAGCGGCTTTCACGATTCGTTCGGAAACGAGCGATGGCTCCATGGTCCGTTCGGCGACGAATGGAGAGTGGCGTTCTTCCATTATCGCGGGACGATCACCAGTTACTCACCCATGGCCGATGCCTACACGATCCTGACCCGCCGGTCCGACTTTCTCGCCGCCAATCGCGGCCTGCGAGTCGCGCGTCCCGGCTTTGTGCTCCTGGCCAATCGCAACGATGGGCTGGGCCAGCGCGGCGGGATCACGGTGACCAAGAAGATCGGCAACGCCGTTGTGCGCAACCGCATGAAGCGGCGCTTTCGGGCGCTGCTGCGCGAACTGCTGCACGAACACGGCCTGCCGGACACCGACCACGTCCTGATCGGCCGCGAGGGCGGCATCGAGCGTGATTTCGCGGCCCTGCGTAGTGAACTGCTGGTCGCATTCGGGCGGGTCCGCGATGGCAAGGGCGATTCGCCCCGGCCCGGCGGACGGCGCCGCCCGCCTCCCCGGAAATGAAGCGGGCGTTCCTGAAATGAAGAGGGCGATCCGCTTCCTCGCGTCGCTTCCCGGTCTTTTGCTGATCGGGATCGCGCGTGCGTGGCAGCTTGGCCCTTCGGCGATAATGCCGCCGACCTGCCGCTATTCGCCGTCGTGCTCGCAATATGCGATTGAGGCAGTGCGAAAGCATGGTGCGATTAAGGGTGGATGGCTGGCGCTCTGGCGTCTATTGCGCTGCCAACCGTGGGGCGGGCACGGTCATGATCCCGTCCCTGACTGAACAGAACGACTGACAAGAAGCGGGCGGCCATTCGCGCCGCCGCCGACCGGCAATACGAGCAGGAAACAAGCCTTCGTGGAAAAGCAGCGCAACATCATCCTCGCGGTCCTGCTGACCGCGCTCGTCCTGTTCGGATGGGAAGCCGGGGTCGGTTACTTCTACCCGCAGGCCAAGACGCCGGTCCAGAACGTCGCCGCCGGCGGCCCGGATCAGGCCCCCACCCCGGGCAAGCCGACCCGCGAAGGCGGCCTGCGCGATGCCGCCGACGTGGCGCTGGAACAGCAGGATCTCAAGACCGCGCTGGCTGGCGGTGGCCGCGTTCCGGTTGCTGCGCCCGGCCTGTCCGGCTCGATCAACCTGACCGGCGCGATCGTCGACGACCTGGTGCTCAACCGCCACCGCGAGACGGTGGAGAAGAACTCCGGCCCGGTGCGCATCTTTTCTCCCGCCGGCACCCCGGCGCAGCAGTTCGCGCAAGTGGGCTGGGTTGGTGAGGGCGGCGTTGCCGCTCCCGGCGCGCAGACCGTATGGACCGCGCCCGCAGGCGCAAAGCTGACCCCGTCGACGCCGCTGACGCTGACCTGGACCAACCCCACCGGCCAGCGCTTCGCGATCACCTATTCGATCGACAAGGATTACATGATCACGGCCGTGCAGACGGTCGAAAACGGCGGGGGCGCGCCGGTTACGGTCAAGCCCTTCGCCTTGGTCAACCGTACAGATCGCACCGCCAGCCTCGACACCTGGAACGTCCATTCCGGCCCGATCGGCGCTTTCGACGGCTCGGTCACCTTCTCGAACAACTACAAGGACGTGGTCGAAGCTAAGACCGTTGCCGGCGCCGGCCGCACGGACTGGATCGGCTTCACCGACATCTACTGGATGTCGACGCTGATCCCCGTGAACGCCAAGGCGGAAGGCACCTTCCGCGCGCTCGGCAATGACATCTTCCGCGCCGACCTCGTCTACGACCAGCAGGTTCTCCAGCCGCGCCAGCGCATCTCGGTGACCACCAAGCTGTTCGCCGGCGCCAAGGAGCACAACGTCCTTGATGCCTACGAAAAGCAGGGCATCGCCAACTTCGGTCTTTCGATCGACTGGGGTTGGTTCCGCTGGTTCGAAAAGCCGATCTTCTGGCTGCTAACCTCGCTGTTCAAGCTGGTCGGCAACTTCGGTGTCGCCATCATCCTGCTGACCGCCATCGTGCGCGGCATCATGTTCCCGGTCGCCCAGCGCGGCTTCGCCTCGATGGCCGCGATGCGTGCGATCCAGCCGAAGATGAAGGCGCTGCAGGAACGCTACAAGGACGACAAGCAGAAGCAGCAGCAGGAGATCATGGCCCTCTACAAGAAGGAGGGGGTCAACCCGATGGCCGGGTGTCTGCCGATGTTCCTGCAGATTCCGGTGTTCTTCGCGCTCTACAAGACGCTGATGCTGGCGATCGAAATGCGCCACCAGCCCTTCGTGGCGTGGATCAAGGATCTGTCCGCGCCCGATCCGCTGCACATCCTCAACCTGTTCGGCCTGCTGCCCTTCAACCCGCCCGCGTTCCTTGCGATCGGCGTGCTGGCGCTGCTGCTGGGCTTCACCATGTTCCTGCAGTTCAAGCTGAACCCGGCCCAGATGGACCCGGCGCAGCAGCAGGTCTTCATGATCATGCCCTGGTTCATGATGTTCGTGATGGCGCCGTTCGCCTCAGGCCTGCTGGTCTACTGGATCACGTCCAACTTGCTCACCATCGCGCAGCAGAAGTACCTGTACAGCCGCCATCCGCAGCTGAAGGCGCAGCAGGAAAAAGACGCAGCCGACAAGGCCCGCGCGAATGAGCGGGATGCCAAGGCGTGAGCATAAACGAAGACCAGTTCGAAGCGGCCCAGCTCGCTGAGTTGACCGAGCGCGCACGCAAGCTCTTTTCAGGGCCGGTGACGTTCCTGAAGAGCGCGCCGGAGCTGAAGTTCCTGCCCGATCCCATCGTCAACGAGGTTGCCTTCGCCGGCCGCTCCAACGTCGGCAAGTCCTCGCTGCTCAACGCGCTGGTCGGGCGCAAGGCGATCGCGCGCACCTCGGTCACGCCGGGGCGCACGCAGGAGCTGAACTTCTTCGACGTGGGCGAGCCGCTTAAGTTCCGCCTCGTCGACATGCCGGGCTACGGCTTCGCCAAGGCCCCGCCCAAGGTGGTGGAAACCTGGCGCCGCCTGGTGCGCGATTTCCTACGCGGCCGCGTGGAACTGAAGCGCACCCTGGTGCTGATCGATTCGCGCCACGGCGTGAAGACGGTCGACCTCGAAATGATGAAGATGCTGGACGAGGCCGCCGTGGGCTACCGCATCGTCCTCACCAAGGCCGACAAGATCAAGGCCAGCGAACTGGAAGCCGTTCACGCCGCTACGCTGGTCGAGGCGCGCAAGCACCCCGCAGCGTTCCCGGTGGTGCATATCACCAGCTCGGAAAAAGGCTTGGGCATCGAGGAACTGCGCGCCGCCGTTCTGGGCGACGCCGAACTCTGAGCCTGCGATCCGTGCATTCCGGTCGTTGCCGCCAGAATGGCGACGACGGGAATGTGACGGGGCCGCGCGGCCGTGGACGGGGCGAAATCGGGCCTCCACCTTGCGGCTTCCACACTTCCGGCGCCCTTCCGGCTTTGTGACGATTGCGTGACGGGCGCGGCTCGCCTATGGGCCGCGCTCCAACAGCGTTAGGGATGAAAAGGAAGTCTCGCCAATGCGCCAGATTGCCGTTCTACCCTATCGCACGATTGGCAATGCCATCGACGCGCCGATCCAGATCATGCTCATCACCTCGCGCAGCACGCGCCGCTGGGTCATCCCCAAGGGCGGGCTGATGAAGGGCATGGCGCCGCACACCGCCGCCTCGGTCGAGGCGGAGGAGGAAGCCGGCGTGCTGGGCGCCACCTGTCCGGTGCCGCTGGGGTCCTATCGTTACCGCAAGCGCCGCAATTCCGGCGCCTGGGTCTGGGCCGACGTCGACGTGTTTCCCTTTGCCGTCACCGAGGAACTCGACACCTGGGACGAGCAGCACCAGCGTGAGCGCCAGTGGTTCCCGCTGGCCGAGGCCGCGCGCCTGGTCGAGGAAGAAGACCTTCGCGCGCTCATCCGTTCCTTCGGCGCGCGCGAATTTCGCGCCGCCGCCAGTCCCGCCCGCATGTTCGGGGCAATGGCCGATACCGTGGCCGACAAGACAGGGGTTACCGCCATGTTCGCCTGGTTTCAGAAGCTCCTTCCCGAGCAGGGCAATTTCTTCGAGCTGTTCGAGCAGCAGGCGGCCACGCTGGTCGCGGGCGCCGACGCGCTTGCCCGCCTGGCGCAAGGCGGGGCAGGCCGCGCCCAGCACATCCGCGAGATCACCGAGCGCGAGAACGACGCCGACGAGATCACCCGCGAAGTGCTCCAGACGGTGCGCCGCAGTTTCCTGACCCCGTTCGACCGTTCGGCGATCACCAGCCTCATCAACACGATGGACGATGCCATCGACGAGATGCAGCAGACCGCCAACGCATCCGACATGTACGAGGTCATCGAGTTCGAGCCGGAAATGCGCGACATGGCGGCGATCATCGTCGACGCCGCGCGTCTGACGGCAGAGGCCATGCCGCTGCTGCGCAGGATCGGCGACAACGGCCACCGTTTGCATGAGCTGACCGAGCGCCTGGTGCGCATGGAAGGCCATGCCGACGAAATCCACGCCGCCGGTCTGAAACGTCTGTTCAAGGCCGATTCCGGCCCCAGCGGCGAGCGGGGCGATCCGATGCACTTCTTCGTGCGCCAGGAAATGTTCAAGCGTCTCGAACGCGTCGTCGACCGTTTCGAGGATCTCGCCAACGAGATCGACGGCCTGGTCATCGACCACTCCTGATCGATGGAACACAGTCTTGCCCTGCCGCTGCTGTTCGGACTCGTCGCACTGGCGCTGGCGTTCGACTTCCTGAACGGCCTGCATGACGCCGCCAATGCCATCGCGACGGTAGTTGCGACGCGGCTGCTGTCGCCGGTGGTGGCGGTGCTGTTCGCGGCGGCGGGCAATTTCGCGGCCTATTTCTTCATGGGGCTGCATGTCGCCGAGACGGTCGGCAAGGGCATCATCAACGTCGATGCGGTGACCCCTTCTGTGGTGTTCGGGGCGCTGGTGGGCGCGATGTTCTGGAACGTGCTGACCTGGATCAAGGGCATTCCCTCAAGCTCCAGCCACGCGCTGATCGGCGGCCTGCTGGGCGCCGGGATTGCCCACGGCGGCTTCGCGGTGGTGGAAAGTTCCGGCACGATAAAGACGATCGCTGCGATCTTCGTGTCGCCGGTGCTGGGCTTTGCCATCGCCATGCTGATGATGCTGGTGACTAGCTGGCTGTTCAGGGGCGTGTCGCCGCGCCAGTCGAACGGCGCGTTCAAGAGCCTGCACCTGCTCTCCAGCGCCGCCTATTCGATCAGCCACGGCGGCAACGATGCGCAAAAGACGATGGGCATCATCGCGGTGCTGCTCTATTCCACCGGCCACATGACCGGCGAGTTCCACGTGCCGGAATGGGTGGTACTGTCGTGCTATCTGGCGATTTCGCTGGGCACGCTGTCGGGCGGGTGGAAGATCATCAAGACGATGGGCTCCAAGCTGACCAAGCTCAACCACCACTCGGGCTTCTGCGCTTCCACCGCCGGGTCGATCGTGGTGTTCGGCGCCAGCGCGCTGGGCATCCCGGTTTCGACCACCCATGCGATCACCGGCTCGATCGTCGGCACCGGCGCCGCGCGCCGCGCCAGCGCCGTGCGCTGGTCGGTGGCGAGCCGGGTGATCGTGGCGTGGTTCATCACCATCCCGGCCAGCGCTGCAGTGGGTGCGCTGTTCTATACGATTACCCGGGCGTTCTGACGGGCGGCGGCGGGGCTTCGACAAGCTCAGCCTGAGCGGAATTGATGGACCTGCTCTAAACCCCGCTCAGGCTGAGCTTGTCGAAGCCCCCGGCAGTTGCCCTCGACACGCCGCGCCCCAGCCACTAGGCCCGCATTTCCGCCAGACAGGAACGCGCGCTCCGTGAAGCTTATCATCGGCAACAAGAACTATTCCAGCTGGTCCCTGCGCGGCTGGCTGGCCTGCAGGCAATCGGGCCTGCACTTCGACGAGATCACCGTCCCGCTGTTCGGCGAGGAATGGGAAGCGCTCAAGCGCGACTCCGACGATCTGGCTCCCAGCCATGGCAAAGTGCCGATCCTGTGGGACGGCGACGCGGTGGTGTGGGACAGCCTGGCCATCGTCGACTACCTTGCCGACAAGGTGGGCCGCGACCGCTTCTGGCCCAAGGCCGACGATGCCCGCGCGATGGCGCGCTCGATGGTGGCGGAAATGCACTCCAGCTACCTCGCACTGCGCCGCTCGTGTCCGATGAACATCCGTTCGCGCGTGGAATTGCCGGGGCTGGATGAGGATACCCGCGCCGACATCGTGCGCATCCTGACGCTGTGGGCAGAGGCGCGGGCGCGCTTCGGCAAGGGCGGGCCGTTCCTGTTCGGCACCTTCGGCGCTGCCGATGTGTTCTATGCCCCGGTGGTCAGCCGTTTCCTTACTTACGGCATCGGCGTGCCGGGCTTCGCGCAGGCCTACATGCAGGCGGTGTGGGAGCATGAATGGATGCAGGCGTGGATTTCCGCCGCCGAGGCAGAGGACTGGGTGATCGAACAATACGAAGGTCCAGTGGCCTGATGCGCGCCTTCCTGACGATCCTGGCTGCGCTGTCAGCCATCCTGTCGACTCCGGCGATGGCCTGGGGCGCGCTTGGTCACCGCACAGTCGGCGCCATCGCCATGGCCAACGTCAAACCCGGCACGCGCGCCGCGATTACGCAGCTGCTGCACCATCAGCGCGAACTCGACACGCCCAAATGCTCGATGCGGACCATCGAAGACGCCGCTACCTGGCCCGACTGCATCAAGAGCGAGCAATGGCGCTGGGCCTATGCCAATTCCTGGCATTACCATGACCAGCCGATCTGCGGCACGTTCAACCTCAAGGCCCACTGCCGCGACGGCATGTGCGCCACCGCGCAGATCGAGCGCGATGCGCGCCTGCTGGCCGACCGTAAGCTGGCACCCGTACTGCGCCTTGAGGCCCTGTCTTTCCTGGTCCACTTCGTGGGCGACATCCACCAGCCGCTCCATGTCGGCGAGAACGAGGACATGGGCGGCAACGCGGTCAAGGCCGACTACGGCATCGCGCCGGGCCGCAACCTTCACTCGATCTGGGATGGCGTGCTGGCCGAGCGTGCGATCACCTCGGCTCCCACCCTGGTGCGCCGTTACAGTGCCGGGGAAAAGGCCAGCCTTGCGACCGGCACGCTTGAGGACTGGGAGCGCGAGAGTTGGCAGATCAGCCGCGATTTCCTCTACCCGCTGGCGTTCGGCGGCAAGCTGCCCTGTGCTGATGGGCGCGATGTGAAGGAACCGCAGAAGATCGTCTGGAGCAACGAGGCGATCGAACAGGCGATCCCGATCATCGACCAGCGCATCGAGCGCGCCGGCCTGAGGCTGGCCAAGATGCTCGACGCCGCGCTGGGCTGAACCACGCGGCCATGCCCGAATCCCGTTCCACCATGCGCGCGTTCCTGCTGCTGGGCCTGGTCATGCTGTTCTGGGCGGGCAATTCGATCACCGGCCGGGCGGTACGCGGCGACATTCCGCCGTTCACGCTGGCCTTCGGGCGCTGGCTGATCGCGGTGGCTGTGCTGGCGCCGTTCGCGGCGCGCCGGCTCTGGGCCGAGCGGGCGGAGGCTCTGGCGGGCTGGCGCTGGATACTGGCGCTCGGGTTTCTGGGCATCGTGTGCTTCAACGCGTTCATCTACTCGGGCCTGCGCCATACCAGCGCGGCGAATGCCTTGCTGCTCCAGGCCTCGATCCCGGCACTGGTGCTGGTGCTGGACCGGGTGATGTTCGGCGGTAGAGCCGGGGCGCTGCACATCGCAGGCGTGGCCGCCTCGACGCTTGGCGTCGCCGGGATCGTCTTCAAAGGTGACGTCTCGGCGCTGACCACGCTGAGATTGGGCGCGGGCGATGCACTGATCTTGTGTGGGGTCGTGGTATGGGGGCTTTACACCGTCCTGCTGCGCAAGAAGCCGGCGATCGCCTCGGCCAGCTTCCTGCTGCTGGTCTTCGCGCTGGGCGCGCTGGCCATGGCGCCGCTCGCCGCATGGGAGTGGACGCAGGGGCTACAGGTTGCCTGGAGCCCGAAGGTGCTGGCCGCCTTCGCTTATGTTGGCGTGTTTCCCTCGGTGCTCGCCTATTTCATTTACAACGCCGCGACGGCGCAGCTTGGCCCGGCGCGCGCAGGTCAGGCAATCACACTGATGCCGCTGTTCGGCGCGCTGCTTTCCGCATTGCTGCTGGGCGAGACGCTGGAGGGCTATCACCTCGTTGGCATGGCGCTGATCCTTGCGGGGATCGTGCTGTCGGCACTGGCGCTGACCATGCGGCGGCCGGTTTAGGCCCGCTTTCTCATGCCTTCGGCCATGGCGGCCAGGGCTTCGCGGCGGGGTTTGGCGCGCAAGCCCTCAAACATCTGCCGGTAGTGGGCATGAGGGACGAAGGTAGGCCCTTCGCGCATGTTGCCTAAAGCCAGCTTCGCCACCTCGGCAGCGCTTTGCAGCTGGGCGATGCCTTCCATCCCGGCGGTCGCTTCCGATTCGGTGGCGCCGGGGCACAAAGTCAGCACATCGATGCCGGTGCCCTGCATCTCTCCCCAAAGCGCTTCGCCCAACGCCACCACCAGCGCCTTGGAGGCGGAGTAGGCGGCGGAGTAGGGACAACCGATCAGGCCTTCGACCGAAGCGGTGAATATGATCCCGCCTCGGGGACGCGCTTTGAGGCGCGGGATCATGCCATGGGCAAGCTGCATCGGGACATGGCAGTTGACCATCAGCATCCGCGCCATGGCGGCGGCATCGGTGTCCTCGAAAGCGCCCTTGACGTTGAAGCCTGCGTTGCTGACGACCAGGCCGATGTCGGCGCCGCGCGTCGCCTCGAGGATGCGCGCCGGAGCATCCGGGTCGGCAAGGTCGCAACCGATCACCGTGGTGCGGACCGCGTGGGAAGAGAGGAGCCGTTCGGCCAGCGCGTCAAGACGGTCCGTGCGCCTTGCGGTCAGCACCAGGTCGAAGCCGCGGTCCGCCAGTTCCTCGGCAAAGGCGAGGCCGATGCCCGAGGACGCGCCCGTCACCAAAGCGATCGGGCCGTAGGTTTCGCGAAATTGATCGGCCATCGCTCATCTCCTGCTATCGTAAGCCGGAGATGAGAGATGTCTGATCCGATTGTCCAGACGCGCCGGGGCAAGATCGCCTGGACGCGGGGCGATCAGAATGCGGTGAGGAACAGGCCCGCGAGGGCGGCGCTCATGAGGTTGGACAGGCTGCCCGCCGCCAGCGCGCGGATGCCCAGACGGGCGATGATCGGGCGCTGGTTGGGGGCAAGCCCGCCGGTCACCGCCATCTGGATCGCGATCGACGAGAAATTGGCGAAACCGCAGAGCGCGAAGGTCACCACTGCCACGGTGCGCGGGCTCAGGGCGCCGTCCTTGCCCAGCTCGATGAACGAGACGAATTCGTTGAGCACGATCTTGGTGCCGAACAAGCCGCCCGCGTGGAGCGCTTCGGTCCAGTCGGGCGTGGCCAACAGGTAGAAGATCGGCGCGAAGATGTAGCCCAGAAGACCCTGGAAGGTGACGCCGTCGAACCCGAACAGTCCTGCGAACCAGCCTACAAAGCCGTTCGCCAGCGCGATCAGCGCCACGAATGCCAAGACCATCGCGCCGACTGCGACCGCCAGCTTTACCCCGGTCTGCGCGCCCTGCGAGGCGGCCATGATAATGTTGGCGGGCTTCTCTTCTTCATGGTCGGCGGTTTCCGGCTCGTCGACGTGGACGCCGGGCTGGTGGGTCACGTCGGCGCGGTTGAGCGCGGCGGCCGCCATGCCGGCGGGCGGGTTGATGCCTTCGTGGATTTCCACGCTGTCAAGCGCGGCGCCGGGGCGCGGGTCGGGCATGATCATCTTGGCCATGAAGATGCCGCCCGGCGCCGACATGAAGGCGGCGGCGACGAGATAGTCGATACGGATGCCCATCGAGGCATATGCGGCCAGGATCGTTCCGGCCACGCCGGCAAGGCCCACGGTCATCACGCAGAACAGCTGCGAGGGGTTAAGTGCTGCCAGGTAGGGGCGGATCACCAAGGGAGCTTCGCTTTGCCCGACGAAGATGTTCGAGGCCGCGCAGAGGCTTTCCACTTTGCTGATCCCGGTCACCTTCTCAAGCGCGCCGCCGAGCCAGCGGACCACCAGCGGCATGATCTTGAGGTAGTAAAGGATCGAGATCAGCGACGCGAAGAAGATGATTACCGGCAGCGCCGAAATGGCGAAGCTATGACCGCCTATCTCGGGCGAGGCGAGAGGGCCGAACAGGAAATCGATGCCTGCATGTGCATAGCCGAGCAGACTTTCCACGCCGCCGGCCGCGCCCTGGAGCATCCGGTTGCCGAACGGCACATAAAGCACCAGCGCTGCCAGGCCGGCTTGAAGCGCGAACGCCGCGCCAACCACGCGCAGGCGGATGGCCTTGCGGTCGGTCGAAAGCAAAAAGGCTGCCGCCATGATGAGAACAATGCCAATCAGGCTGTAGGCGACATGCATCGAGGCGGGTGGCTCCGGGGAAACGATTGGAAACAAGCGGCCGACCCTACTGGCGCAGGCGCGGCGCGGCTAGAGCCTTTTCGACGGCAGGCGAAACGGGTGCTTTTCCCTATGGTTTGAAATCGTCTCACGCCGTCTAGTGCAATCGGGTAGCACGCATTAAGAGCGTGGCGATGAATCGATCCGCGCTCGTCATCACTCGCTCTCTGTTCGTCTTCTCACTGCTCTATGGCGGCCTCGTCGTACTGGCGGGCGTGCTGGGGACCAAGCTGGCGTCGCTCGGCCATTGGCCGGTGCTGGGCGACCTCGCGGTGGAATCGGGCATCTTCGCGTTCCTGCTGCTGGTCGTGCTGTCGAGCGCGGTGGCGGAATTGCACGGCAAGGACACCGCCAACCGGCTGGTGCGCTACGGCTTTATCCCGCTGATAGTCTCTATGCTGCTGCTGACCTTCGTAATTCACGTCGTTCCGCCTGCTGCATTCTGGGGCGACCAGGAGGCCTATGCCCGCCTTTTGGGGCAGGGCGCGCGGATGCAGTTCGCCGGGCTGATCTCCTACGGTATTTCGCAGACCCTCAACGTCTACCTGTTCGCACGGATGTCCGAGGGGCCGAAGGGCGAGGGGCGGGGCCGCTTGCTGCTGGTGCGGGCGTGGATCGCCTCGATGCTGTCGCAGGTGATCGATACGGTGCTGTTCATCACCATTTCCTTCGTCGGCACAGGTCTGCCGCTGCTCTCGATCATGGAGGGCCAGATCATCTCGAAGCTGGTGCTTTCAACGATCATGGTGCCGCCGTTCATCTGGTTCTTCGTGAAGCTGGGCCGCAAGCTGGACGCCTGAGGCGTTCGGCAGCACAATTGCGCAGAAAAATCGCGCAAAACGGGTTCAAAAATGCGCGTATCCGGCTAAAGCGCATCGCATGTCGAATCCGCACGATCCCGCCTTCCTTGTAAAGGCAGAAACCCTCGTCGACGCGCTGCCCTACATGCAGCGCTACGCCGGGCGCACTTTCGTGGTGAAGTATGGCGGCCACGCCATGGGCGACCCTGAGAAGGCGGTCGACTTTGCCGAGGACGTGGTGCTGCTCAAAGCGGTGGGCATCAACGTGGTCGTGGTCCACGGCGGTGGGCCGCAGATCGGCGCCATGCTGAAGACCATGGGCGTGGAAAGCCGCTTCATCGATGGGTTGCGCGTCACCGACAAGCAGACTGCACAAGTGGCCGAGATGGTCCTGTCGGGTGCGATCAACAAGGAAATCGTCGGCTGGATCGCAAAGGCGGGCGGCAAGGCGATGGGCGTGTCCGGCAAAGATGGCGGTATGGTCACCGCGCGAAAGGTGCAGCGTACCCGCAAGGACCCCGACAGCCTGATCGAACAGGTCGTCGACCTCGGCTTCGTGGGCGAACCCGAGACGATCGACACCACCGTGATCGACACGATCTCCGCTGCAGGCATGATCCCGGTGATCGCGCCGATCGCGCCGGGGCCGGATGGGCAGACCTACAACGTCAACGCCGATACCATGGCCGGCGCCATTGCCGCCGCGCTGGGTGCCTCGCGACTTTTCCTGCTGACCGATGTGGCCGGCGTGCTGGACAAGCAGGGCGAACTGCTGACCGACCTCACCCCTGCCGCGATCGAGGCCTTGAAGGCCGACGGCACGATCTCGGGCGGCATGATTCCCAAGTTGGAAACCTGCATCCACGCGGTCGAGGCCGGGTGCGAGGCTGCCGTCGTCCTTGACGGACGGGTATCGCATGCCATGTTGCTGGAAATATTCACGCAGGAAGGCGCGGGTACGCTCATTCGGGCGGGCTGAATTCTTCCGCACATAGTCGTTCCTCGGGGAGGGGAACCTGAGCACCGAAAGGCTTTTTCAAGCACATGCGTATCAAAGCCGGCCTCGCCATAGCCATTTCCGGCGCTGCACTGATGCTCGCCGCCTGCGACAAGGGTAGCAATGCGCCGACCAGCGCCGCCAGCATGGATGCCATGGCCGGCGCGGCAGGGGCGGTGGTCGACGATGCGCCCAGCGGCGGGGCTTCATCGGCGGTTGGCGAATCGGGTGTCGCCAGCACCCTCGACATGGCTGCATTGAACGAACGCCGGGATCCCGAACGACTGCTGCGCTACTACGTCAGCGCCATCCGCGTTGGCGATTGGGTCAATGGCGCAAGGGCGTGGAGCCTTGACGCCGAGATGACCCCGGCCAAGCTGGAAGCGGAGTTCGGCGGCAAGGCCGGCCCCAAGCTGGCGGTTGGCAAGGGCGATATGGAAGGCGCGGCGGGCTCGCTCTATTACGAGGCGCCGCTGGTGGTCGACTTCGGCGACGGGCGTCCATCCAAGCGCGGCACCATCGTGCTGCGGCGCGTGAATGACGTGCCCGGCGCCAGCGGCGAACAGCTCAACTGGCGGATCGAGCGGACTTCCACGCTGACGCAGTAAGCGGCCAGCCCGGCCTTCGTGTCGGGCCTTGGCATTTTCTGACACGTAGCCCGCGCTCGCCGTTTGTCGATCCCGATCCATCTGTAGTGGACGCACCCTTGCCCCGGTGGCGTCTGCTCGGCTATCAGCGCGGCCTGAAAGCGCATCCGCGCAGCAAAGGAGCCGGCGTTGCTGTTCTTCACCCTCTACCAGATCGTCGATTACCTCATCAACATCATCGTTTTCGTGGTGATCGTGCAGTTCGTGCTCGGCCTGCTGATCGCGTTCAACGTGGTCAATATGCACAACCAGTTCGTCTCGGCGATCTACACGGCGCTTAACGCGATCCTCGAACCGATGCTCAAGCCCATTCGCAAGATCATGCCCAACACCGGCGCAATCGACTTCTCGCCGATGGTTCTGATCATCGGACTGACGATCCTGCAGATCATCCTGGGCAACCTCGCAAGGGCCTACGGCTGATGAGCGCGGCGGCCATCATCGACGGCAAGGCCTTTGCCGAATCGCTGCGCACGCGCGTCGGCGGTGTAGCGGCGGACTTCGCGGCGAAAGCCGGGCGCAAGGCCGGTCTCGCAGTCGTCCTCGTCGGCGAGGACCCGGCAAGCCAGGTCTATGTGCGCAACAAGGGCAAGCAGACCCTGGCCTGCGGAATGGAGAGCTTCGAACACAAGCTCCCTGCCGATACCGCCGAGGCCGATCTCCTCGCCGTCGTCGCGCAGCTTAACGAAGACCCGGCGGTGGACGGTATCCTAGTCCAGCTGCCGCTTCCGGCGCATATGGACGAGGCGAAGATCATCGCCACGATCAACCCGGACAAGGACGTCGATGGCTTTCACGTCGTCAACGTCGGGCGTCTCGCCACGGGCCTGCCGGGCTTCGTGCCCTGCACGCCGCTGGGCTGCGTGATGCTGCTCAAGGACAAGCTGGGTTCGCTCTCCGGCCTGGACGCGGTCGTGATCGGACGTTCGAACATCGTCGGCAAGCCGATGGCGCAGCTTCTTATCGCGGAAAGCTGCACCGTCACCGTGGCGCACAGCCGGACGAAGGATCTGCCCGAAGCGGTGCGCCGCGCGGACATCGTCGTCGCTGCCGTTGGCCGCCCGGAAATGGTCAAAGGCGACTGGCTCAAGCCCGGTGCGACCGTGATAGACGTGGGCATCAACCGTGTTGCGGGGGCTGAGGAAGGCAAGACCAAGCTGGTCGGCGACGTCGATTTCGCCTCGGCCAGCGCGGTCGCAGGCGCGATTACGCCGGTGCCGGGCGGGGTGGGGCCGATGACCATCGCCGTGCTTCTACGCAATACGATCGTTGCCGCGCATCGCAACATGGGCCTTGCCCTCGACGAGAGCGTGCTTTGAAGCGCCTTGCGCCCGCCCTGGCGCTGTTGGCGCTGGCGGGCGCACTGGCTTCCCCGATGGATGCCCAGGCAAGGCGCAGGGGTTATGACGGCCCGCCCGGCACTGGCACCGCCAATCCCAGCGCGCTGGTCGCTGCAGAAATCGCCTTTGCCCGCATGGCGCGCGAAAAGGGCCAGTGGACGGCCTTTCGCGAATATGCGGATGACGATGCGGTGATGTTCGTGCCGCAGGCGGTGCTGGCGAAGGACTGGCTTCGCGGGCGGGCCGACCCTTCCGCGCCGGTGCAGTGGCAGACCCATCAGGTCTGGATGAGCTGCGACGGCACGGTCGGCGTAACCAAGGGCGGCTGGCAGCAACCGGACGGCAAGACCGGCTATTTCACCACCATCTGGAAGCGCCAGAAAAAGGGCAATTTCCGCTGGATTCTCGATCAGGGCGATACTCTGGCGCAGCCGCTGGTGGAACCGGACATGCTCTCCGCCTCCGTTGCGGATTGCGACAGGCGCCATCAGGGCCCGCATCCCGAAGGGACCATCGTGGTCGAGGAAAAGTCCGGCATGGTTCGTCCGAAGGGTTCGGGCGAATCCGATGACGGCACTTTGAAATGGACGTACGCCGTCGCACCGGACAATTCGCGAACCGTGGCGGTGTCGATGCTCAAGGGCGGGGAACAGCGGCAGGTGTTCTCGCTCGATATAGCCGCCGGGGAACGGTAAAGAATGTACGAAC
>Ga0308165_1001255_pt1 | contig 36840 bp, 28 predicted proteins | sample PhyWR2_FD_201032 | JGI IMG/M metagenome (GOLD analysis project Ga0308165, IMG submission 201032) | Phyllosphere microbial communities from UC Gill Tract Community Farm, Albany, California, United States - DLSLW.R2 | ecosystem: Host-associated > Plants > Phyllosphere > Unclassified | place: USA...
CTGCCGCCGCACGCAGTTTCGGTGCCTCTGTCACTCACATGAGCCGCGCCGTCAGCCGGCTTGAGGCGAAGCTGGGCAGCCAGTTGTTCCACCGAACAACCCGCTCGCTGGGCCTGACCGAGGCCGGGCGCATCTTCTACGAAACCGGCAGCCGGCTGATCTCCGAGCGAGAGGATGCCATCGCTGCCGTTGCCGCGCAGGGAAGCCCGCGCGGCAACTTGCGCATCACCTGCTCCTATACGCTGGGAGAGCGGTTCATCGGCCCGATCCTGCGCGAATATGCGGGCGAGCATCCGGAGCTGTCGATCGCCTGCGACCTCGACAACGACGTGGTGGACCTGATCCGCGACGGTTATGACGTTGCCATCCGCACCGGGCATCTGGAGGATTCACGCCTTGTCGCCACCCGCGTCGCCTCGCGCGCGATGGTGACGGTGGCGGCGCCTGCATACTTGGCGACGCGCGGCATCCCGCAGCGCATCGCCGACCTCAAGGACCACGACTGCCTCGTCGGCTCCGCCTCGACATGGCATTTCCAGCGCGGCGAGACGTTCCGCCCGGAAGGGCGCTGGCGCTGCAACAACGGGACCATGGTGCTGGAAGCCGCGCTGGACGCAATGGGCGTGTGCCAGTTGCCCGCCTTCTACACCGCCGGCCCAATCGCAGCCGGGCGACTGGAGGAAGTACTCGCCGCCGACTGCCCCGACGACGAGCCGATATGGGCGGTCTATCCACGGCTTAAGCACCTGTCGCCGAAGGTCAGCCTGCTGGTGGCGCTGCTGCGGCGCCGGCTCCAGCCGTTGCTGGCGGGCACCGCGCCGGGGTGATTATCCCACATATTTACGAATGATGGAAATTGTGGGATAACCGCCTCATGACCCGCATCCGCCCCTTCAGCGACGAACAATCGCGCCTGCTGGTAAACCTGCGCCAGCGCTACGAGGTCTGGATCGACGCCGAGCGCGCATTGTCCGCCCTGCCCTACGACCTGCGGCGCAAGACGGTGGGCGAACGTGAATACCTGTACCGCATCTTCGACAGAGGGGGAAACGGCCGCAGCCTCGGCGCGATGACGCCAGAACTGGAGGCACGGTTTCTTGCCTACCGCGCCGAAAAGGAAGCGCTGAAGGAACGGATCAAGGGCCTGCGCCCGGCACTGGCGGAAAGCGCGGCGCTGTACCGTGCGCTGCGGCTGCCGCTACTGTCTTCTGACGCCGGGCCGATCCTGCGCGAATGCGACCGGCGCGCGCTGCTCGGCTCGCACCTGCTGGTGGTGGGCACCAATGCCATCGCCGCCTACATGGCCGAGGCCAACAGCCGCATCGACCTGCCCGACGAGACGGAGGACTTCGACCTGGCTTGGGTCGCACAAACGCAGGATGAGGAAAAGCGCGTGTGGGAGATGCTGAAAGCCGTCGACCCCACCTTCACCGTCAACATCGAGCGCGATTTCCAGGCTCGCAATGCGCGGGCCTATGAAGTGGAACTTCTGGTGGCGCCCTCTCGCGCGGCGACGCTGGGCGGGCGCGACCAGCCGCGCCCGGTGCCGCTTCCAGAGCAGGAATGGCTACTGCTGGGCCGCCCGGTGGATCATGTGATAGGCTGCCGCGACGGCTCCCCGGCACGCATCGTCGCGCCCGACCCGCGGTGGTTCGCGCTGCATAAATTGTGGATGGCAGCGCAGGCCAAGCGCAATCCGCTCAAGCGCCCGAAGGACCGCCTGCAGGGGCTGGCTCTGCTGGACGCGGTGGCGCAGGCTATGCCGCACTATCCGATGGACGCGGCGTTCGAGAAAGAATTGCCGGATGAACTGGCGCCGCATTTCGAGGAATGGCGCGATCTTTCCGGACCTTCAGAGGCGGCGGACTGGTAGTCCTACGGACACTGCACCGCGCGGCGGTTGACCAGCGGCCTCTGATACGACGGGTCTTCCTTGCTGCGCGAGGACACGCCGTTCACTGCAATGTCAGGCACATCGGCAAAGGGGATGGGCATGGGCGGCGGCAGGCAGCCCCACTCGATCACATTGGTACGCAGCGCGATCTTCCATGCCCCGCCGCGCCGTTCCAGCCGGTCGATGTAGCGCCCGCCGGCGATCCACAGACTCTCGTCACGATTGCGACCGACGAACTGGTAATAGGTTTCCGAATGCGCAAAATCGCCGTCGAGATCGATGGTGGTCTGCAGCAGCGCATGGTGCGTGACGATCTGCCCGGCCTCATGCATCGGAACAGCCCAGTCCCAGCAATCCGCCGCGCTGCCCACAAAGGGTCCGGCGGCCATCTGGGCATCGTCCCAGAACGCCGAGAGGTAGATATCGCGGTCGAAGCGGTCCATCCCGCGCGAGAAGCGGGCAAGGCACTCGGCGATGTCCTGCTTGTCGAGCAGGGCGTCGATGCGCGCCTCGCGGTCACTTGCCACGGTAATCGACCTCGCTGATCGGCCGCCAGATCGGCGAGCCACGCTTAGCCCGCGCTGAAGCGATCACGCTGCCATCGACATCGGTGATGCCATATTCCTGCGCCAGTTCGGCCGTGACGAACTCCCCGCCAGAACGCTTCATCACCGCCGGGTCCGCCGCCAGCGCGGCAATCACCCGGCCGGGATGCTCGACACTGCTGCCCTGCATCGAGGTGATGGTCTTGGTCATCCGGTCGCCCATCCGGGCGAGATTGTCCTGCGCTTTTTCGGTCAGCGTCAGGCCCTGCCACAGCGTGAGCGAGGCGACGCCGTGCGGCTCCAGTTCGATCGCCATGTCGCGCGCCATGCGGTCTGCCGCCGACTTCGAGGTGCCGAAGATCACGCTGTAGGTATAAGTCACCGCCGCAAAGCCGGAGATCGCGACGATCAGCCCGGACCCTTGCGGCACCATAATCTTGGCCGCGTGCCAGGCCGCCACGTAGTTGGATTTCACCCCAACATCCCACATTTCGAGGTTGGAAAGCGGCTTTTCCCAGAACCCCTTGGGTTCGAGCAGATCCTCGGAAATCGTGAAGGCATTGTTGACGAGAATATCAAGCCGCCCGGATTCCGAGGCGATGCGGGCAAACAGCGCTTCCACCGCCGCGTCGTCGTTATGATCGCAGGCGACGGCAACGCCCCTGCCCCCGCTCGCCTTGCCGCGCTCGTCGCACTCGGCAGCGGTCCCGCCCACGGTGCCGGGCAGGTAATAGTCGCCCTCGCGCACGGTGCGTCCCGTGATGTAAACGGTGGCGCCCTGCTCCGCTAGGACCAGCGCAATACCCTTGCCGATGCCCCGGCTCGCCCCGGTGACGAGCGCCACCTTGCCTGTCAGTGGCCCGCTCATTTTCCGTCTCCCGCAAACCAGTTTTCGCTGAAATCGCCATGGGCACGGCCGGGGTAGTGCCCGGCGGTGAAGGGATAGCCCATCACCCCCTTCGACCAGTCCGCCGCCTGGCCCCAGTCCTGCTCCCAATCGTAGAGCATTACCCGGCCCGCGATCCGCCATTCGGCATCGCCCGCTTCATTAGCGCGTTTTTCGAAGCGATCGAGATAGCGCCCGCCGATGCAGGTATCGCGCTCGCCCTTCTCGCCCATGTCGATGCGGTGGTAGGAGAACACATGCGTCTCCGCCTTTGCCGCATCGCCGGCGAGTTCGATGTAGGTCTGACCCAGCAGGTGCTGCGTGTCCTTGATGGCTTCCGCGCCCGGCACCACCCAGGCGAGATAGGCGTCGAAATCGCCGCTATGGACGCCGTAGTCGAAACGCGCGCCAGGCCACCAGCAAGCGCGGATCAGGTCGGCGCTGCGCCGGTCCTCACCGCGCGCCAACCGCGCGACGCAGGTGCGGATCGCCTCGCGGTCGACCATCTGTTGTACAATCGGGTCCATCGGTCCTCCATCGTCTGGGTGTCATCGGGAACGGGATCGCCCTTCCCGATAACCGGCGAAAACCTCAGCGCGAGCCGAACGCGTAACGCACGTTGATACCGAATTCACGCGGAGCGGTAGTGGTGACGGCCGTGTAGGAGCTGGTGTAGGTCGTCGCCGCGCCGCCCGCCAAGGCGTTGCGGTAGGAGGTGAACAGCGGATCGCTGCGGGTCAGCGTCTTGGTGGTGTCGAACAGGTTCTTGGCGAACAGCGAGACTTCCCAAGCGCCCTTTGGATCGCGGATACCAGCGTAAAGGTTCACCAGCCCGTAAGATCCGATATCATCGTAGACGTTGTTCGGATCGACCCGCGACGTGCCCGCAAAGTTCAGCAGTCCGCGCAAGTAGGCATTCACGTGATTGCTGACCGCGAAGTTGTACTCGCTGGTAAGCGATGCACTGAACGGCGACTGGAAGCCCGACCGCTGCGAGACGGCGCAAGCTGCAAGGTTGTTGCCGCCGGTTGCCGCCTGCAATTGCCCCAGCGTGGGCGCATTGGTCGTGGCATCGGGGATGCCGTCGCCGTTGAGGTCGTTGCACGGGATCACCCCGCCCTTGATCTTGCCCATCGAATAGCTGGCGACTGCGCTTACGCTAAGACCGCGCACGAGGTCGAAGGAGACGTCACCCTCGATACCGTTCACCTCGACCGGCACCGCGCCCACGAAGTTGAACTGCGATACGACCGGGTTGGTCGGGTTGGTGTAGTCCACGAAGTAGATTCCGCGTCCGCCGACACGGTAGGGGTAGTTCTTGAACTTCTGGTGGTAAGCTGTCGCATTCGCACGCAGGCGTCCGCCCATCAGCGTGCTCTTGAAGCCTACTTCGTAGGACTTCGACGTTTCCGCCGGCAGGTTGATGAAGCTGCTCTCCAGCGCAGACTGCCGCTGGCTGAAGTCACCCACCACGTTGATGCCCGGACGCCACGAACTGCCGGTGCTGGCATAGATCATGAAGTCTGGCGTGAAGTTGTGCTTCACCGAAGCGGAGTAGATCCACTTCTTCGCATCCTGTCCCTGGGTATCGGTCAGCGCACCGTTCACGAACAGCGCGTTTTCGGACTTGTAGGAGATGTGCCGGACACCGCCGGCAATTTCCGTGCTGGCGCCAATGTGGGCGGTCAGGTTACCGAAGAAAGACTTTTCACGGCTCTCCGCAACACGGTCCACCGCCGTCTGTATCACGGTGATGACGCCGCCCGTATTTGCGCTGGTCGGCAAACCGATAATCGTCGGGCGAGTCAGCTCGGTCGGCTGGCTGGTCTTATAGTCGAAGTAGCCGACCACGTAATCGAAGATGTCGGCGATGCGCGCATCGTTCTGCAACCGGATTTCGTGCGAGGTCCAGGCGGGGTGGGAATAGGTGAGCTGGTCGACATCACCGGGAAAGAAGTTGCCGAAGTCCTGGTTTTCGGGCGCACTGATCTTTTGGGTATTGTGCTGGCCTTGGTAGATCAGCACCTGGCCCAGCGCCGAAGCCTCGGCGCGCCAGTTGAAGATTTCATAGACCTGGTGGATTTCGCGCGCGGTTTCCTGGATCGAACGCCGGTCGGCGGTGCTGATGTAACGCGGGCTGGCAGCCGCGTCAGGGTTGGCTTCACTGAACGAGGCCACCTGGTCGTAGGTGAACGCCCTGCGATCCATGTACTGGTAGAGACCTTCCAGCTTCAGCCAGTCGGTCGGCTGGACAAGCGCCGAGACCCGGCCGCTCTTAGTGCGCGAGAAGGGATCGCGGCCTGCGGTGATCGGCCGCACGCGGTCGCCTTCGTTCTCATCCCACACGCCTGCAACACGGACCGCGGCCACGCCTTCGATCACGGGCAGATTGAGGCCACCCTTGAAGTTGACCGTCCCGATATCGTTGGCGGTCATGTCCGTGAAGCCGCCGATCTCGTAGAGATTGGGTTTCTTGGCGCCGATGGTGATCGAACCCGATGGCGCAGCACGTCCGCGCAGCGTGCCCTGCGGCCCGCGCTGCACTTCGATCTGGCCGATGTCGTACATCTGTTGAAGGATGGCGCCGGCGGTAATCGGGGCATCGTTGAAGTAGAATTCGACCGTGGGGTTGCTGCCGCTGGCCGTGATGTCGAAGTTGACGCCGCGCAAGCGCGCATTGCCGCCGGTGCCGTTCGCTTCGGTGGTCAGTTGCAGGCCGGGAACGATGCTGGATACTTCCTTGAAGTCACGGAAGTTGAGCTTGGCCACGTCGTCCGCCGTCACAGTGTCGATAACGGCGGGAACGTCCTGCACCGCCTCGTCGCGGCGGCGGGCCTGAACGATGATGACATTGCCCGAAACGGCGTCTTCTTCTGCAGCAGGTGCGGTGTCCTGCGCCATGGCAGGCGCCGAAAGACCAGCCAGGCTGGCGGAACACAGCAGTACAGACGAAAATAGCCTCATAACATCTTTTCCCTATTCATTGATCTTACCGTTTTGGTCGAAACGCCGCCGCGACGAGGCCCTGAAGCCAGGTCATCGGCGATGCTGCGACCACGGATTTCGCGCAAGACCGGAACGAATGGTGCACTTGCCGGGCCGTCTCGCCCGCACCTGTCCAGCCAATTGCGCCCATCTGCAGACTTACAATCGACGATTGGACCATACGAGCGGGCGCGCGGCGAATGAAGCGGCGCCGGGCAACATCTTGGTGGCGATCAATCTCTCTTTCGCCGTTCGCCGTGGCGATCTGTCGCCTCTTCGAAATTCATTTAATTGGAAGAAATGCCGGCAACGACACTTTGCCGAAGCGCCGGACTAGGGGGACTTCCTGGCTTGCGGGATCGTTGTCATCGCCGGAACAAAAGACGCCGGATTAGCGTTTGCCGAAACGCCCTGAAAATCGCGGTAGTCGAATCGCTTCGGCTGGACATCCGCAGCAGGGTTGAAGCTCTCCACCGGATGATGGCCGCACCGCCAGTATAGCCGGCTGACCGGAATCGGTACTGCCGAGGCGCTCACCGGAAGAATCTCGCCTGTGACACTTTGCCCTCCGGTAAAGTGTCATGGCTGACAAAGCGCAAGGCCGCCTGGAAAAGGGATTCTCACGATTCCGTTTATGTGCTCTATTTTGCCTTGCTATGTTCCTTGAACCGCCCCCTCTCCCGCACCGCGGCCAGGCCAGCGACATGGCGCAGCTGCTGGACCGGGTCGCCCATGCCAGCACCCGCCCGCGCTATGCCTTCATGGTGCTCAGCCTGATCGCCGAGATTGCCCGGCCGGACGGGAGCGCGGGGCCTTTCGTGATGCTTGGCGGGCGCTCTACGCTGCTACGCGACTGGCTGTGCGATGCACTGACTCCCATGGGCGGGCGCGATCCAAAGCGGCTGATGCTGCCGCAAAAGGTGCGCGCGGAATTGCTGGCCCTTGGTAAAGTCCCTAACGAACCCGAAGCGGCAGAAGCCGCGATCGCCGCCGAAGTACACGAGCGCATCCGCAAATCGGGCAAGACCAACCTCAGCCGCGCAGTTTCCGAACTGGTCCACGCCGGGCTGATCCGCCGTCACTACCAAGGCTTCCGGGTGGACCACCGCAACCGGGGTGCCGGCCGCCATGTGGTCTATGCGCTGGTCGGGCGAGCATGTTGCCTGATGGCGCGTTCGCCAGGGGCCCCCCTCCCCGCCCTACCCGGCAACGACGACCGGCGGCAGGGAGAGCTGCGGCTGAACTGACCGCCGTTTACTGCGCGCTCGCCATGGGAACATCGGCCACGCCGCCGCCCGTTGCACGCACCAGTTCGACACTGGCCTGCATTCTTTGCGTCTGCACCGAGATGTAGGCCCGCTGCGCGTCGAGCGCATCGGTTTGCGCGGTCACCACGTCGAGATAGCCCGAAGCGCCGTCCCGGTAACGTGACATGGCGATGTCACTGGTGCGCTGCGCTGCTTCTGCCGCGTCCTTCTGCGCAACCGACGCGTCCGAGAGATTGTGGATTGCCGCGATCGAATCCTCGACCTGACGGAACGCGGTCAGGACCGTGCCCCGGTAGTCGGCGGCGACTTCATCATACTCCGCGCGCGAAATCTTGACCTGCGCGGTGCGCTTGCCGCCATCGAACACGGTGAGCAGGCTGGACAGCGGGCCGAGGGCCCAGAACGTGTTCGGCGTGGTCAGCAGGCTTCCGCCGGTCGTCTCCCAACCGCCGTTCGCGCCCAGCGTCAGCGAGGGGAAGAAGGCGGCGCGGGCTACGCCGATACGGGCATTGGCAGCGAAGACGCGGCGCTCGGCAGCGGCGATGTCGGGACGGCGCTGTAGCAGTTCGGACGGCGTTGCGATGGGCGGCTTTGGCGGATCGAGCGGGCCAACGGCGGCAGGCAGCGAGAACTGGCTGGCAAGTTCGCCGACAAGTGCAGCGATCTCGTGCTCGGTCGCCGCGCGCTGATTGGCGACAGTGGCCACCTGCGCGCGGGCATTGCCCAGCACAGTCCGCGCACGATTGACGTCGATGCCGGAGGCGATGCCCCCGCTGCGGCGCTTGGATGTCAGGTCATAGGCGCGGGCAAAGGCGTCAACCGAACGATCCAGCAACTGCGCCTGCGCATCGAGACCGCGCAGCCGGAAATAGGCATCTGCGACAGACGCCTGAAGGCTGAGCTGCGCTGAGGCGAGATCGGCCTTGCTCGCCTGCGCCTCGGCGTTCGATGCCTTCACCTGGTTGCGAATGCGGCCCCACAGGTCCAGCTCGTAAGCGATCGAGCCGCCCACGACATAGTCGTTGTACCGAGCGGCCGAGCCGGTCGTCAGCGGGCGGCTCGCGGAGCGCCGCTCACGCGAGGCATCGCCGCTGATCCCGGCGGAGGGCAGAAGGTCCGCCTCGTTCACGCGCACAGCAGCACGCGACGCATCGTAGCGGGCAAGCGCGGCGGCCAGCGTGGGGCTGGCAGCGGCGGCGCGCTGTTCCAGATCGGCCAGAACCGGGTCGTCGAAAGCGCTCCACCAGTCCCCGCGCATGGCATCGTCGCCGGGAGCGGCGCCGGTCCAGCCGGCCACTTCCTTGAACTGCGCGGGCGCGGTGGTGACCGGGGGCTTGTAATCAGGCGCCATAGAGCAGGCGCCCAGCACCAGCGACATCACGGCCGCCGCCGGAATCCCGGCGATCGACTTAACCATTGGGCTTGGCCCCCTTGTCGGGCGCGGCGATCTGGACCTTGTCGCCGGTCTGGATCGAGTCCGGCGGGGAATCGATAATCTTGTCACCCGGCTTGACCCCGACCGAGACGAGCACCGTCTTTCCTTCGTCGCGCGCGATGGTGACGCGGCGCAGGGTTACACGCCCGTCCTTGCCGACAAGCGCAACGCTCGGGCCGTCTTCTGCCGGAAGCACCGCGCTGCCGGGCAGGCGAAGCCCCGCCCCTGCCCCGTCGATGGGGAATTTGACATGGGCATAGGCGCCCGGCTTCAGCGCACCCTCGCCGTTGTCTGCCTGAAGCTCGACCAGCATGGCGCCGGACTGGGCATCGACCGAATTGGCGCTGCGCGTCAGGCTGGCGGTGAATTTGCGGCCGGGAAATTCCGGCAGGGTCAGCTTGGCCTGCATCCCTGCGCGAACTTGCGAGGAATAGACCTGCGGCACGCGGACATAGATGCGCATGCGGTGGACGTCGGAAACGGTGAACAGCGGCTGCGACGCCGCGTTGCCCGCCACCACCAACGCGCCGATTTGCGCCGAACGGCTGGTTACGACCCCGCTGAAAGGCGCCGACAGGCGGGTGAAGCCGCGCAATGCGTTCAATTCGCGCACGCTGGCGAGCGAGGCGTTGGCGACTGCGGTCTTGGCCGCAAGATCGCCGACCTTTTCGTCGACTTCCTGTTGCGAGACGGCATCCTGCGCCAGCATGGCCTGCCAGCGGCGCGCGGTGGATGCAGCAAGCTTCTGGTTGGCCACCGTGGTCTGGTAATCCGCCTTGGCCTGCGCGAGGCGCTGGTCGATCTCCGGCGCGTCGAGGATGGCAAGGGTTTCGCCGGCCTGCACATGGTCACCGATATCGGCCAGCCAGCGGCGAACATAGCCGTTGGTGCGTGCGTTGATCGCAGCGCTGTTATAAGCCTGGATCGTACCCGGAAGGACGAGCCCTTCCCCGCCCTCTGCCGTAGTCGGCGAAACGACCGTGACGGTCGGCACTGCCGCGCCGGCGGCCACTTGCTCCAGATCGCTGGTGGCGTTGATCCGGGTGGCGATGCCGAACCCGACCAGTGCGACGGCGACGACGGCGGCGCCAATCCCCACGCGCTTCAGCGTGCGGCTGTCGGGTCCGGTGTTTTCGCCGGGGTTTTGCGAAGTTTCAGGTTCAAGCATGGCTGGGCTGCATTTCCACGGGAGAGGTCTGCCCGCCGCCGTGCGTACGGCGGCGATGGACGAAGCTGAACACGACAGGGACGAAGAACAAGGTGGCGATCGTCGCACAGATGAGGCCGCCGATCACGGCTCGGCCAAGCGGCGCGTTCTGTTCGCCGCCCTCGCCCAGGCCGAAGGCCATCGGCGCCATGCCGATGATCATGGCAAGCGCGGTCATCAGAACCGGGCGGAAACGCACAAGGCCGGCCTGGATCGCCGCTTCGCGCGCATCGCCCAGTTCCGCCAGTTTCTTCCGCGCGAAGTTGACGACGAGGATCGAGTTGGCCGTGGCCACGCCCATGCACATGATCGCTCCCGTCAGAGCCGGCACCGACAGCGTGGTGCCGGTGGCGAACAGCATCCACACGATGCCGGCAAGCGCGGCCGGCAAGGCGGTGATGATGACGAAGGGATCGACCCAGCTCTGGAAGTTCACGACGATCAGCAGGTAGATCAAGAAGATCGCACCCAGAAGGCCGAAGCCAAGACCGGAGAAGGCCGTGTTCATCGTCTGGTACTGACCGCGGATGGTCACGGTGGAGCCCTTGGGCTCCTCGGCCTTGAGCGACTGGATCGCCTTCTGGACATCGGCGGCCACGCCGCCAAGGTCACGGCCTTGCGGCGTGCCGTAGATGTCGATCACCGGCTGGATGTTGTAGTGCGACGAGATCGGCGCCGTGCTGGAACGCGACAGCGAGGCCAGTGCGCCCAGCGGCTGCGTCGGGATGCCGACCGCGCCGGAAACCGGGATGTCCGACAGCGCGTTCATCGAGCCGACCTGATATTCAGGCGCCTGCGCCACGACCGGGTAGGACACGCCGTTGTCCGGATTCACGAAGAACACCGGCGCGGTCTGCGATGTACCGGCGAGCGAACTGGCGAGGCTGGTCGTCACGTCCCTTTCGCTCAGGCCGTATTGTCCGATGCGTGAGCGGTCGACATCGACCTGAAGCTGCGGCGCATGCGAAGGCTGCTGGATGCGAAGGTCGGCAAGGCCGGGGATCTTCGCCAGCTTCACCATCAGCTTGTGCGCATAGGCACGAGATGCCGCGACGTCCCTGCCCGCAATCTGAACGTCGATCGGCGATGGCGAACCGAAGTTGAGGATCTGGCTGGTAATGTCGGCAGGCAGGAACGAGAACGTCACGCTTGGAAACCGGCGCGGCAACTGCGCGCGCAGCTTCTCGACATAGCCCTCGGTAGGCGCGTGCCCTTCCTTGAGGGTTATCAGGACATCGCCGTCCTGAGGCCCGATCGTGCCGCTATTATTGTAGATCGTGTTGATCGAGCTGACCGGCAGCCCGATGTTGTCAGTGATCGAAGCCAGCTCGTCGGCGGGAATGATACCGTGCACCGCCTGCGTCACTTCCTCGAAACGCGCGGCGGAGCTTTCGATGCGCGTGCCCGAAGGCAGGCGCACGTGCATCGCGATCTGGCCGGAATCGACCGTCGGGAAGAAGTTGCTCCCCAGGAACGGCAACAGCCCGAAGGACAGCACCACCACTGCCATGAAGCCGATCATGAAGCCCCGGCGGGCGTTGAGCGCGCGGTGCAGCATGCCGATGTAGCCCGAACGCAGCTTTTCGAAACGGGCCTCGAAACCGCGCTGGAATCGCACGAAGACGTTGCGCGAAGTCGGTTCACCGGAATTATGGCTGTTTTCGCCATGCGGCTGATGTGGCTTCAGCAGGTACATCGCCATGGTCGGCACCAGCGTTCGCGACAGGACGAACGAGGCGATCATCGCGAAGACCACCGAAAGCGCCATCGGCACGAAGAGGTATCCGGCAACGCCCGGCAGGAAGAACATCGGCACGAAGACGATGCAGATGCACAGCAGCGATACGAAGGCCGGGGTCACGATCTGGGCCGCGCCGTCGAGGATCGATTCGATCACCCCCTTGCCCTGTTCCAGGTGCCAGTTGATGTTCTCGATGGTCACCGTCGCATCATCGACCAGGATGCCGACCGCAAGCGCGAGACCGCCCAGCGTCATGACGTTCAACGTCTGCCCGAACACTGCCAGCGCGGCGATGGCGGCAAGCACCGCCAGCGGGATCGAAAGCGCGATGATGACGGTGGAGCGCCAGGAACCAAGGAACAACAGGATCATTAGCGAGGTCAGCGCCGCCGCGATCGCACCTTCGTGAATGACACCGCTGACCGCTGCTTTCACGAACAGCGACTGGTCGCCAACAGTCAGGATCTTGAGCGAGGCAGGCAACGTGTCCTGGATCTTGGGCAGCGCATCCTTCACTCCGTTGACCACAGCCAGCGTCGAAGCCGAGCCGTTCTTGAACACGGTGAGAAGGACCGAGCGCCCGCCATCGACATGGACGACGTTCTGCTGCTGGGCGCTCCCGTCGCGGACATAGGCGACGTCGCGCATGTAGATGGTTGCGCCGTTGACGACCTTGACCGGCAATTCGTTGAGCGCCTCGATCGAGTCCGGCGCGTTGTTCAGCCGCACACTGTACTGCGTCGCGCCGATCTTCACGAAACCGGCCGGGTTGATCTGGTTCTGGGCTGCGATCGCGTTGCCGACATCCTGCGCCGAAAGGCCGCGCGCCTGCAAAGCCTGCGGGTTGAGGTCGATCTGGACCTGGCGTTGCTTGCCGCCGGAGGGAAACGGCATGGCAAGGCCGGGCACGGTAACCAGCTTGGGCCGGATCTGGTTCTGTCCGATGTCGAACAATTGCTGCTCGGACAAACCCTTGCCCGACATAGCAAGCTGCAGGATCGGCACGGTGGAAGCGGAATAGTTGATGATGAGCGGCGGCGTGGACCCCGGCGGAAGCTGGCGCAGAATGGTCTGTGAGATCGAGGTGACCTGCGCCGTCGCGGTGCGAATGTCGACGTTCGGCTGGAAGTAGATCTTGACGATGCCGAAGCCCTGATAGGACTGGCTTTCGATATGTTCGATGTCGTTGACGGTAGTCGTCAGCACGCGCTCGAAGGGCGTGACCATACGGTCGGTCATGTCCTGTGGTGGCAGACCGGCATATTGCCAGGCGACCGCGATAACCGGCACCTTGATCTCGGGGAAAATGTCGACCGGGGACTTCAGCGCCGCAATGATGCCGCCAATGCCGATCAGGATGGCCATGACGATGAACGTCAGCGGGCGGTTGAGGGCAACTTTGACGATACCGATCATCGACTTCTCCGTGCGCCGTACCCTGCGGACTACCCGCAGCCTACGGCCCCTTTCGCTGTCCTCTCGGGGCTTTTCCCGTCCCATGTCCGGCCGCATCGCGCAGCAATCCACGGGACCGGGCAGGACGCCCGGAATTCGGGAAAAAAGAAAAGACGCCCCGGCCGCCGTTTTAGGGGGATTCGGTTCTGGCCGGCCGCGTCACGAGGAGTTTTGCTCGCATTTTGCCGATGCTCGTTCCAATCTTTTCTGTCCAATATATAAAGAGGCTTGGTCGATATCCAAAACCTCTCAATCGTTGAGGACTGCACACCGTGGAATTGAGGCATCTGCGCTATTTCATTTGCGTCGCCGAAGAGCTTCACTTCGGCAATGCGGCGCAGCGCCTGGGCATTTCGCAGCCGCCGCTGAGCCAGCAAATTCGGGCGCTTGAAGAACAATTGGGCGTGCGGCTGTTCGACCGCACCAGCCGGCGCGTCCAGTTGACCGAAGCCGGGCGGCAGTTCCTGCCCCAAGCCCATGAAACACTCGCTCAGGCCGAACGGGCGGCCAGAGTGGCACGCCTCGCGCATAGCGGCGAGATCGGGCGGCTCAGCCTTGGCTTGTCGCCGTCGGTCCCGTTCATTGCCGAAGTCATGGACACGCTGGCTCGCTACCGCCGTTCGTTCCCTCAGATCAGCGTCGAGCTGAACGAACTACCCCGTGATGAACAAATTGCCGGAGTAGAACGGCGCACGATCGACATCGGTATCGTACGCGCATTCTCGGCGCTTGAGCTGCCTGAGACGATGCATGCCCTCCCCTTGCAGCGCGAAGGCATGGTCCTGGCCATGCGCCGCGACCATCCACTGGCAAATCTGGAGCGTGCGCTGTTTCTGGCAGATATCGAACACGAGCCGCTGATCCTGTTCGGCTCCATGAACGGGGCTGGTTTCAATGAAATGCTCATGGCGCACTGCGAGATTCAGGGTTTTCGGCCGAATGTGACGCTGGAGGCCAATAGTTTCGGCACCCTCGTCGGGCTGACGGCAGCGGGTCTGGGCGTCACGATCCTGTCGCGCTCACTGGCGCGCTTCACCATCGATACCTTGGTGTTCCGGCATATCGAAATGCCATTTTCCAGTCAGCTGGTAATGTTCCACGCCCGCGACGCATCCCCTGCGACGCTCAATTTCCGCAAACTGGTCGACCAGAGGGTCAAATGGGGCTCCCTGCAACGCGTATAGCGGCCCCTTTCCTGTCCGAGCCGAAAACGGCTCGGACATCATCGGTCATTCGCCTTCCGAATTGTCCCGACGCTTTGCGTAGCTGACGACGAAAGATTCCCATACGCGCAGCCATTCCGTCTCGCCGCGCTTGCGCGCTATCCCGGGAAAGCCTGCCCTGAATGCATCGGCCATCTGATCCACCGACCAGGGATGCCCTTTGTCGACGCCGATGACGCGAAATGCAGTCTCGCGGGAACCGAAGCTCAGACTGCCGCTCGGGAAAGCAAGCATCGTTTCCTCGGTTGCAGAGCTGGTCCGTTTGCCTTCGCCATCTTTCGCCACGACCGATGATCTCGGTGCCTTTTCTACTACCGGTGCGCCCAGCAATCGCAGATGCGTACCTACCAGCTTGCGTTCGAGCGGTGCCGGTGAGGGATTTAGCACCACCTTGCGGCCGGAAAGATCGACGTCGGCGTTGGGATAGACCGCGGAGACAAGCTGCATCGTTTCACGCACCGTCTGGCGGAAACGCTTGGAGTCAGCCTCATTGCCCAGATGCCGCGCAAGCTGATCCCACGAGATCGTCTGCCCCTTGTCGCTGGTGATGCGCGGCAAGCGATAGGCAAGGTATGTATAGAGATCGAGCGCCGTCGGCGTGCCCTTGAGTTCGCGAATCGCGACTTCGTTAAGAGGGACCGCATGTTCGATAAGGTGTCCATAGAACCCTTCCGACATGCGAATTTCCCGCGCGAAGGCTCCGTTCTTTTCCAGCGAACCGGCATATTCGTTGGAAATCTTCACATCGCGCACAGCAAAGGCATTGCCGTCGGCCTCAGTGCCATCCCAGCGAATCTGCCATTCGCAAGCCAGAAGCCGGTCCACCTGCTCGCGCATACGGTTTGCAGTTCCGCGCGGACCGTAAGACACCGTCTGATACCCCAAGCGGCGCATCCACTCAGTAAAGTTGCGTCCCAGATAGACGTCACGCGAACGCTTGGTCACGGCCTGCGACAACAGATAGATCAGCGCGACCCGGGGATAAGCACCATAAGGAACGCCCAGGCTGCGCAGAACGGGTTTGCCATCGACCGTCTGCAGCACGGGCCTGGGGTTGATGGCCAGCGCATACTTGCCGTCTTCGCGCAGGATCGGCTGCGTCTCGTCCTTGGGCCGCTTGGTCGGCAGCGACATGGCGCAGAGTGCCGAATGCAGGAACGCAGGCACAGGCTCCTCGTCCTGAACCCGCAGAAACGCATCCATGGTAATCTGCGACCCGGCCCGCAGTGCGAGCGAACGAACCTGCGCTTCCCCGCCATCCAACATGGCGAGGGCATACTGGTGTCCGATCGGCTTGCTGCTATCCCCGTTACTCATATCACCCTGCTCTACCCCGACTCGGGGTCCGTATGTGGGGTTTAGACAACAGGTTTGGTCCTCAAACGCAAGTGCGTTGGCAGTTTCGGGGGCATTTGGCGGTTGAAACCTACAATATCACCGATGATCTCGGAGCCGTTGCTGAGATCCGGCCCGTTCCCCCCTTATTTCCAGAAATAGCCGATTCGCGAATCGGTTTTGATTTAGGGATTCTAGTATAGGTTAAAGCACCGAGATCATCGGTCGGTTTGGCTCCGAGATCATCGGCAAAACGCACCGGAATCATCGGCTCGCACCGAGATCATCGGCGTTCCGGGAAAACTGAGGAAATCGCACTCTCGAAGCGCCGTCCGCAACGCGCGGATGGCTTCTTGGGCAGCTAAACGGCACCGAGATCATCGGTCCGAACCGGAGCACAGTCCCGCCGCCATTCGCTTCCTTGGATAAAAGGGCTCGGAGATCATCGGCTCGATTGGAAGACTGGTGGACGATTGTTGCTCGAAACTTCCAACGCGGGTACGGTCGAGGTTCAAATCCACAAGACTGGTATTCATGGCGACCCACCCTGCATCCGATGCCCGCTCCGACGTCCCCGGCAATGAACTGCTGGAAGACAGCCTCGACCTTCTTCACCGTAAGGCCCTTACCATCCTGAAGCGTATCCGTGACGGTGCGCTTGACCCGGAGACCGGTCATAAGGTTGGCCCCTCTTTCGCGATATCGAAAGCTGCATCGCTCGTCGGTCGGACGGCCTCCGCGATTCGCGAAGCCGAACGCGACGGGCGCCTGCCTGAACGCGACCGGACTGCTTCAGGCCACCGGGTGCAATACACCCTGGAAGAACTCGACCACATGCGCGCCGTTTTCGGAACGCGGCCCTGGCGCGCGCCGGATGACGTTCCGGCGATCATCTCGATTTCCAACTTCAAGGGCGGTGTCGGCAAATCGACGCTGGCGCTGCACCTCGCTCAGCATTTTGCGATCCGTGGGTACCGTGTACTCTTCATCGATTGTGACAGCCAGGCCAGCTCGACCATGATGTTCGGCTACCGCCCTGATGTCGACCTTGGCGAAGACGACACTCTTTATGGGCACTTCCACAATCCCGAATTGCTCGGCGTGCGCTCGATCATTCGCAAGACTCACTTCCATGGGCTGGACCTGATCCCGGCGAACCTTAAGCTCTATAATCTCGAATACGAGATTGCCGGCTATCTTGCACAGAACCAGAGCTTCGATGTGATCGACCTGATCGGCCAGGCCATCGACACCGTCGTCGACGACTACGACATCGTCATCATGGACCCGCCGCCGGCACTGGGCATGGTTTCGATGGCGGTGCTTCAGGCAGCCAATGCCATGGTCATTCCGGCGCCGCCGAGCGTTATGGATTTTGCCTCGACGGTATCCTTCATCGACATGGCGCGCACTACGATGAAACAGTTGGAGCAGCTTGGGGGCAGGGTGAAGCCAGCCTACAATTTCATCCGCCTCGTCGGTAGCCGCGTCGACGATAGCAAGTCGATGCACCGTGAGATTTTGACGATGATGCGGCAGGTCTTCGGGGGCTCGATGATCAACTCGGTCCTCAAGGTCAGCGCCGAGATCGACAATGCGAGTTCACGCATGAAGACGGTCTACGAGCTTGATCGCCCGGTAACTTCGCATGAAGTCCACAACCGCTGCGTGCGTTTCCTGAACGACGTTTGCCACGACATCGAACAAGACGTTCTGCGTACTTGGGCGAGCAGGGCTAAGGACGTGAGCTAAGCGGTTGCCACGTGGCAACGACCATAAAAATGACGTTTTTTCAAATGGCTAATCAGAATCCCGCAGCGCAGCGGAGTGATTGCCGAAATTGCTGGAAAGAGCCTTTTCGGTGCGGTTGCCACGTGGCAACAGAAATATCGAAAAGGCGCTTTCAGGAAGGACCAAGACATGAGCAAGGGTAATCGCGGCTTCGGAAGCAGCCTCACAGAAGGGCTCGATGACGAGGAACTGGACGCATCTGCTCCGTCCGAAAGCATCATGGCAAGCCGCAGCCAGACTTTGGCGCGCCTGGCTACCGGCAAGGTGGTTACCGACCGGACCGAGTGGGTCGACCCGCTCCGTTGCCGCCCGTGGCGCCTCCATAACCGCGACATCGATCACCTTGATGAGGAGACGTGCCGCGACCTGATCGACGCGTTTCTTTCCGCCAAGAAGCAGCGCATCCCGGCGATCGTTCGCCGCCTTCAAAACGACCCGGATCACGACTTCGAGATTATAGCCGGTGTTCGCCGGTGGTGGACTGTCCAGTGGCTGCGCGCTCATCACCACCCAGATTTCGAGTACCTGGTCACCATCCAGCATGTCTCCGATGAAGAGGCGTTCCGGGTTTCCGACATCGAGAACCGTTCCCGCAAGGACATCTCGGATTGGGAGCGCGCGAAGGAGTACATGCGCGCGCTTAACGAATTCTACGACGGGTCGCAGAGCGAGATGGCAGAGCATCTCAAGATCTCTCGTTCGTGGCTCAGCCGCTTGCTTGACGTCGCGCGTCTGCCGGATGAGATCGTCGACGCCTTTGCCGATACCCATGACATCACGGTCCGCGTGGCGCGCGACGTGAAGCCGCTGGCGGGCGATCCGCGTGCGCTCGCGCTCATGGTGGCAGAAGGCAAGTCGATCAGCGATGAGCGCGCTGATCTCGGCACGCGCCTCAGCGGCCCCGAGATCGCGAAGCGTCTCGTCCGCGCGACAGTCGCCAAGGCGAAGGAGAGTAGCGGCGAAGTCATTCTCAAGGCCGGCAATGGCAAGCCTATGCTGCGCTATTCCCGCTCGGCGCGAAGCGGGCTGACTTTGCGTGTGGTGCCCAAGTCGGGTGCATCCGTTGATGAAGTGCTGGCGGCGATCCGGAGCTTGATCGCGGAATAAGTTTTTGGCCGTCGCTCGGTGCAGAAGCAGACTGCTCCGAGCGGCGGTCAGACATTCAGTAAGTTTGAGCTTTTGTGGACCGTGATTGCGGTCGATTTTGTGTAAAATGCTCTCAGAAGGCCGTAGGGCGCATTTGAGGCCTTTATGACCACCTATCTATCTGGGGTGGCGCGTTGGCGCTCTAAGGGCGGTTTCCGGGGAAGTTGAAAACGGGCCGTGAAATCAATGCGGTGGGCCATTTTTCGGCTCAAACGCGTACTTCTTAAACGGTTGGCTCCGAAAACTGCTTAATCCTAGCCTTCATCAAGCTTATTGACGGTGCCGGCGAGGAGCCCGTCGATATGGGCCAGCGATGCCTCGAAATCGTCGAGCGCCTTCGCCGTGAAGGCGGACGGGATGTCTTCATCGAGTGCCGTTGAGTCGGTGGCCGCGAGCGCATGAAGATGCGCTCCGGCAATCGTACTGTGTGCGATCAGGCCTTGGTCTTCGAGTATGGCCACCATCCCCCGCACCCCGATCCTCGTCGCGCCCAGCGTGCTTTCGATCTGTGCGGAACGCAAAGGGCCAAATCCTCCCAGTAGTTCGAACAGTGCAGGCGCGCGCGACGTGGTGCGTTGTCCGGCAAGGCGCTCGCTACCGTGGTGGGCCAGCCGGGCCGCTTCGCCGAGTTGAAGGAGCATCCTGTTGGCGACGGTGTGCAAGGCCTCCGCGCGGATGATTCGGGCACCGTCGGAATCGTCAGCCGCAAGAACATCCAGGCGGATCAGGCCGGTGAAGGGCAGGGCGCAGCGCAAGGTGCCGGCTCTGCGCAGCCATTCGCCATACTGGATTTCAACAGCCCAGAGCGGAGACGACGGGGCAGGGTGCTCCACGGTGAAGCGGCGACCAGCCACGGCTATGGGAGAAGACTGGCGTTCGGCCGGGGCGAAGCGAAGGCTGCTGGCCACGGCGCCGTAGAGCCGGGTCAGAGAGGTGAAGGGGAGGGTTTCGTGCTTGGTACAATGTCCGTCGACCAAGGCGCGGGCATCTTCGATTACGGCATTGGCGAGGGCGTTGTCTTCCTGTGATTGTAGGTCTTGCGGAGCCAGCAAGGCGGGTTTCAAACGCAGGGCAATGTCTGCGAGCGGCGCCCAGCTGGCGTGCGCCAGTTCAGTCAAAATGCCTTCGCATAACGCGCGCGGAGCGCTCGCATGGCGTGAGGGTGTATCGGACAAGGTTGTCAGTCCGGCAAACCAGGCATGGAAGCGTGCCTCGGTGAATAAGTGGCCTTCCTGAAGGAGCGCCCCTACGAGGGTGCCACGCAGTATCTGAGCAGCAAAAATGCGGTGAACGGCCAGTGGACAATGCTCAAGAGCCCCGTCGAGACGGCCCAGGGCGAGCATGGCGTGAGCTTCTGCGGAGGCAAAATCGGTGCTTTTGTCGTCCATCGACTACTGAAAAACCCCCGAAAATCAATGAATACGCGGTATTTGTATAGCTATTTCAATTCTATTATACAAGTGGTGCGACTCCCGATCTGGATGCCTTTGACCTCGCGCCCGACGCGCGCTGAAAATGGCTCATAGCTTTGCTTTCCTGACGCTGATGACATCGGCTACGATACCGAAATCGCCGCCACCGATATTCTCGGACAGGTCGAGAATGGCTCTGATAGCTCCGGGCGTCCTGCTCACAAATTCGGAGAAGTTCGCCCGCGCGACCATGGCCGAAATCACGCACCAGTTCGCCTTTTTTGCCTACCGCCGACCATGCCCGCAACGCATGGGAGAGGTTCGGCGAGGTGATCTTGGCCGATAGCTGCGAGGAAATGGTGCGGGTCGTCGACGATCTCGTTTGCGAGCACGTTCAGGTGATGACTGCCGATCCCGATTTATTTCTCAAAAGCATGACCAATTATCGGGCACTGTTCCTGGGCAGCCGCACCGGTGTCAGCTTCGGTGCAAAGGTGATCGGCACAAACCACACCCTGCCCACGACGAGGCGGCGCGCTATATGGGCGGTCCGTGGGTGGGCAAGTTCCTGAAGACCTCTACTTACCAGCGCGTCACCACCGGCGAGGCTTCGGCACTGATCGGTAAATATTGCAGCCGCGTCTATGCGCTGGAGGGTTTTGCCGGCCATGGCGAACAGGCCAACATCCGTTTGCGCCGCTTCGGAGACCGTAGTGTCCCCTATGCCGGGCAGGCGGAGCCGACCCCGCATACGACCGCCTCATCAAAATTTCTCCCCCGCCCGGCCACTGGCAGGGGTGGACAGGCCGGCCGGATCGGATTCTTTCTGTCCGGCCATTTCTGCATTTTCGATGAGAGAGACGACCATGACCTTGCCCGTCACGCCCAGCCTGAGCCTTGATGGCCGCCGCGCCGTGGTAACGGGGGCAGGGCGGGGGATCGGCCTCGCCGCTGCCGCTGCCTTGGCTCAGGCTGGGGCAGCGGTTACCCTTGTTGCGCGCACTTCGAGCGAGATAGGGGCGGTTGCCGCCAAGATCACGGCGCAGGGCGGCATTGCCCATGCCGTCACGCTCGACGTGTCGGACCTCGGCGCCGTCGCGGCGTTTTTCGAGGCGGAAGAGCCGTTCCACGTCCTCGTCAACAACGCCGGGACCAACCGGCCGAAGCCGATATGGGACGTGACCGATGAAGATTATGACGCGGTTCTCAATCTAAATGTGAAAAGCGCGTTCTTCGTGGCGCAGGCCTGCGTGCGGCGGATGATGGCCGCTGGCATCAGGGGCAGCCTGATCCACATGGGCTCGCAGATGGGCCATGTAGGCGGGCCGGGGCGTTCGCTCTACTGCGCCAGCAAGTGGGCTCTGGAGGGAATGAACAAGGCCATGGCGCTGGACCTTGCGCCGCACGGTATCCGCTCCAACACGATTGCGCCGACTTTCATCGAGACACCGCTGACGAAGCCCTATTTCGAGGATGCGGCGTTCAAGGCCAGCGTCCTGACGAAGATCAAGCTTGGCCGGATCGGTCAGGTGGAAGACCTCATGGGCGCGATCCTGTTCCTGGCGTCTGATGCCTCTGCGTTGATGACCGGCACCAGTCTTGTCGTCGATGGCGGCTGGACCGCGGACTGAGCGGCGGTTCAGTACCTTTCGATCGAGACGTGACGCAATTCGTGCACCGGTGTCAGACGGCGGCGCAGTTCGGCCTCGTCCAGCGGCGTTTTTGCGGCGATGATCGCAGCGTGGGCGTCGGGGCCGATGCGCCATACGTGCAGGTCGGTGATGCGCGCGTCGCCCGGTCCTTCGACCGCCTCGCGCACTTCCTGCGCGACGTGACGGTCGGTACGGTCGAGCAGGACGCCGGCGGTGTCTTTCATCAGCGACCATGACCAGCGGGCGATTACCACAGCGCCGACGATGCCCATCACCGGGTCCAGCCAGGTCCAGCCAAGGTAACGGCCGCAAAGCAGCGCCGCGATCGCCAGAACCGACGTCAGCGCATCGGCAATGACGTGGAGGTAGGCCGAGCGAAGGTTGTTGTCGCCGTGTCCATGATCGTGGCCATGCTCATGATGATGTCCGTGGTGATGGTCGCCGGAGAGCAGGAGGGCGCTGGCGATGTTCACCAGCAGGCCCAGAACCGCCACCACCGTCGCCTCGCCAAATGCCACGGCGCCGGGGTGCAGCAGGCGGTTGACCGATTCCACGCCGATCCCGGTTGCGAAGATCGCCAGAACCAGAGCCGAGGCGAAGCCCGCGAGATCACCCACTTTGCCGGTGCCGAAGCTGAAGGCAGGGTCATTTGAATGGCGCCGGGCATAGGCATAAGCCGCCGCCGCCACGGTCAGCGCGCCGGCGTGGGTGGCCATGTGGAACCCGTCCGCCAGCAGGGCCATCGACCCGGTCGCATAGCCGGCGATGATCTCTCCCACCATCATGACAGCGGTCAGGATCACAACCCAGCGCGTACGGCGCGCGTTGTCGTCATGCGATGCACCCAGAAAGTCGTGGGCGTGCGAAAGCGGGTCGGTCTGGGGAAGGGATGCCATGGTCTTGTGTCCCGTCATTTCGCGTAGCGACGGATCGCAGTGATCACCGCCTGCATGCCTTCGTCACGTTCTTTCTGGGTGAGTTCGGGGGCGGCGACGTGCGTGCGCAGATGATCTTCGATCAGTTCGTCGATGAAGCCGTTGACCGCGCCGCGTACAGCCGCGCTCAGCAGCAGCGTCTTGGCGCAGTCCTCTCCGCCGACGAGCGCCCGCTCGACTGCCTGCAACTGGCCGATCATGCGGCGTACCCGCATGATCAATGGCTGATTGTTGTCGCTAAGATGGCCCATACCATACCCCCCTATAGTATATTTTGCGGATTCGCAAGAGTATGATGCTGGCGGGCGATTCCGCTCGAATTCACGCCTCGCCATCCCTAAGTTCGTAAATACAGACAGCGGAGGCCTGCACCTTGTCCGATGACCAAACTGCGGAACGGAACGTCGAAGGCGTCGGCGATTACAACGGCCCGGCCGGTGGCTGGGGCGCGCTCAAGGCGGTAGCGCGCACGGTTGCCGAGCAGATGAAAGCCAGCCCCGATACGCGGGCTCTGCTACAGATGAACCAGCCCGATGGGTTCGATTGCCCCGGCTGCGCTTGGCCCGATCCCAAGCACACGTCCTCGTTCGAATTCTGCGAGAACGGCGCCAAGGCCGTAACCTGGGAAGCGACTGTCAAACGGGTCGACCCCGGCTTTTTCGCCCAGCATACCGCCACCGAACTGTGGGGCTGGAGCGATCATCAGCTGGAAGACGCTGGCCGCCTTACCGAACCGCTGCGTTACGATCCCGAAACCGACCACTACATACCGATCACCTGGGACGAGGCGTTCGCCCGCGCCGGGGCTGCATTGCAGGCGCTCGACCACGCCGACCGGGCCGAGTTCTACTGCTCGGGCCGCGCGTCGAACGAAGCGGCTTTCCTCTACCAGCTGTTTGCGCGCGAATTCGGGACCAACAACTTCCCCGACTGCTCGAACATGTGCCACGAGGCTACCAGCACCGGCCTGCCCAAGTCGATCGGCATCGGCAAGGGCACGGTGACGCTGGAAGATTTCGAGACCACTGACGCCATCTTCTGCATCGGCCACAACCCCGGCACCAATCACCCGCGTATGCTGGGTACGCTGGCCGAGGCTTCGAAGCGCGGCGTGCCGATCATCGTCGCCAACCCGATGCGCGAGCGCGGGTTGGAGCGGTTCAAGTCTCCGCAACACCCCACCGAAATGCTGTCGAGCCATTCCACCCCGCTCGCCTCGGCTTATCATCAGGTGCGGATCGGCGGCGACATGGCGATGCTCAAGGGCATGATGAAGGCCCTGTTCGCGCTGGAGGAGGCTGAAGGCGGCGTCCTCGACCATGCCTTCATCGCCGAGCATACCGAAGGCATCGATGCCCTTCGCGCCGATATCGCGGCCACATCCTGGACCTGGATCGAGGGACAATCACGCCTCACACGGGAAGCGATCGAGAGCATGGCGGCGGTCTATGCCGGGGCGGAGCGGGTGATCGTGTGCTACGGCATGGGCATCACACAGCACAGCCACGGCACCCAGAACGTTCAGGCCATCGCCAACCTGCTGCTGCTGCGCGGAAACTTCGGCAAAGCGGGCGCCGGCATCTGCCCCCTTCGCGGCCACAGCAACGTGCAGGGCGACCGCACCGTGGGCATCACCGAACTTCCGGCCGAAGACATGCTGGAGCGGCTTGATGCGGCTTTCGGCATTACCAGCCCGCGCAAGCATGGCCACAATGCCGTAGAGGCGCTGATGGCGATGCATGAGGGCGAATCCAAGGCCCTGATCTCGCTTGGCGGCAACCTCGCCGTCGCCATGCCCGATCCCGAAGCGTGCTTCGCGGCAGTGCGCGGGCTGGACCTCTCGGTGAACATCCTCACCAAGTTCAACCGAACCTGCCTGCTCACTGCTAAGGAGACGCTGGTGCTGCCGTGCCTGGGCCGCACCGAATTGGACGTGCAGGCTGCCGGACCGCAATGGGTCACGGTGGAGGACAGCATGTCGATGGTTCACGCATCGCGCGGGAAGCTGAAGCCGCCGGGGCCGCAGGTCCGCTCCGAACCTGCTATCGTTGCAGGGCTGGCAGCGGCGGCCATGCCGCATACGAAGGTGGACTGGGCCGGGCTGGTGACCGACTACGACCGCATCCGCGACGGGATCGAGGCGGTCTATCCGGACTTTCACGACTTCAACCTGCGAGTGCGCGAACCGGGTGGCTTTCGCCTGACCATCGCCCCGGACAACCGCGTGTGGAAGACGCCGAGCGGCAAAGCGCAGTTCTTCGCCCATCCTCATGTGGAGGAAAGCATGGAGGGGCAGCCGCTGCTGCTCACCACCATCCGCAGCCACGACCAGTACAATACCACGATCTACGGCCTGGACGACCGCTATCGCGGCGTCACCGGGCGGCGCGACGTGATCTTCGCCAACGAGGTGGACCTGGCGATGCTGGGACTGGCGCATGGCGACCGGGTGGACGTGACCACGCCCGCCGGCCGCACTCTGAAAGGCTTCACGGTGATCCGTCATGCCATCGCCCGCGGATCGCTGGCGGCTTACTATCCCGAGGCGAATTGCCTGGTGCCGCTCGATGATTTCGACCCGGCCAGCGGGACGCCGTCCTACAAGTCTATCCCCGTAAGGATAGACGCGGCAGCCTAGGCTTTCGTTGACGTTCGCTGCCGGAAATCGGTAAAGCGCAGTACCCCTACGGCGGTGCGGCCTGCCTGATTGCCGGGAACAAATTTGGTGCTTCGGCCATTGCAATGGCCCGCGCCGATGCCCCGCTCATGTAGCTCGGGCGTCGCAGATCGACCGTTTGGCAAAGGTTTGCCCGCCATCGGAACCAGGCCCTGCCGGCGCCGCAATGCAGGATGACGAACACGCGATGAGCGTAAGTACGACCCCGAATTCCGCCCCCGCCGCTCACGCGGTCCCCGACGTTTCCGCCCAGCTTCGCGATATTTGGGGATCCAGCCTATCCTGGTTCCAGGCCTACTGGCTGCAGATAATTATCGCCGGCGTAATCGCAGTCACTATCGTCACCGCACTCTACGCGCTGCGGCGGCTGGGTACCAAGTTGTGCCGTCCCGAGCGTGGCCGCGCCGACTGGCTGGTGGTCGTCGGACGCGTCGTTTCCAAGACGACAAATTACTTCATCATCATGGTCGCGATCCGTGCGGTGGATGGGTACGCACAGACCCCGCCCACCCTCGACCGGTTCATCACGTTCTTCTTCACCCTTGCCGCCGTGATACAGGGCGCGATCTGGGCGCGTGAGTTCATCCTGGGCGCCATAGAGCATCGCACCTCTGCCGAACATTTCCAGGGCGAGGCGATCATCAATGCAATGGGGCTCATCCGTCTGCTGGTCAGCGTGGTGGTCTTCGCGGTGGCGATTGTCGTGCTGCTCGACAATCTGGGCGTCAACGTAACCGGTCTCGTCGCGGGCCTTGGCGTCGGCGGTATCGCCATCGGCCTTGCTGCGCAGGGCATCTTCGCGGACCTTTTCGCGGCTCTGGCGATCATCTTCGACCGCCCGTTCAGCAAGGGCGACCAGATCAGTTTCGGCACAAGCTCGGGCGTAATCGAGGCTATCGGCCTGAAGTCGACGCGTATCCGGGCCTATACCGGCGAGCTGCGGATCATCGCCAACAAGAACCTGCTCGACAAGGAAATCCTCAACGTCAGCGGGCGCGACCACATCCGTCTGCCTTTCACCATCGGCGTTGCGTACGAAACCCCGCCCGAGACGCTGGCGCGGGTGCCCGACATCCTGAAGGAACTGGTCGAGGCCGAAGGCGGCAAGCCCGCGCGGGCCGGGTTCGAAAGCTTCGGCGCCAGTTCGCTGGATTTCTCGCTGCTGGTCGACGTGCCGGGACGCGACTGGGCGATAGCGCATCCGCTGCGAGATCGCCTGGTGGTGGCGATCATGAAGCGCTTTGCGGCGGAAGGCATCTCGATACCTTACCCGACCCAGACCACGTTTACCGCTGCGCCCGATGGCACCATCATCATGCCTTACGCGGAGAAGGCCGAAGCCTGCGACTAAGGCTGCCTGTTATCCTCCTCCAGTTCGGGGAGGATAACCTGCCCAGCCGCTTCACGCTTGATGATGCACTGCGGCGAAGAATCGTATAGCAGTGCGTGGCAATGGAGCTTTCTGGACACGTCATTGCCGATTCCGCCCAGCCGGTCACGCCTGCCGCGCCGGAATCGGTCGCGCCTCTGGCCAAGCCCCGCTGGTCCCGTTGGAAACGGGTCAAGTTGGGCTTTGCGGCGGTGCTTTTCCTCGTGTTTGTCACGATAGGCTATCTGGCTGTCACGGCGCCGTTGTCGAAGTCGTTGCAGCCGATCGCGCCGCCGGAAATCACGCTGCTTGCCGCAGACGGCACCCCGATCGCGCGTAACGGGGCGATTACCGATTCGCCGGTCGATGTGTCGAAACTGCCGCCGCATGTCGTCCATGCATTTCTCGCGATCGAGGACCGGCGCTTCTACAGCCACTGGGGCGTCGATCCACGCGGCATCGCCCGCGCCGCGTGGAGCAACCTGACCGGGGGCGGCACACAGGGCGGCAGCACGATCACGCAGCAGCTTGCCAAGTTCACTTTCCTCACTGCCGAACGCTCGTTAACGCGCAAGGCGCGGGAATTGCTGATCGCCTTCTGGCTTGAAGGATGGCTGACAAAAGACGAGATTCTGGAACGTTACCTCTCGAATGCATACTTCGGTGATAATACCTATGGCCTGCGCGCCGCATCGCTTCACTACTTCCATCGCCAGCCTGAAAAGCTGACCGAAGGGCAGGGGGCTTTGCTCGCAGGGTTGATGAAGGCGCCTTCGCGGCTTGCACCGACAAACAATTTTGCGCTTTCGCAAAAGCGGATGCGGCTGGTGCTTCAGACGATGGTCGAGGCGGGTTACCTGACGCAGCAGCAGGCCAAGGCTGTTCCTACGCCCCGCCTCGACGTGCGTGACCGCAGCGAGCTGCCGACCGGGACTTACTTCGCCGACTGGGCACTGCCTCAGGCCCGCCAGATCGAGGCCGCCGGCTATGCCGGGCAGACCTATCGCACCACGCTCGATTCGCGCCTGCAGGCTGCCGCACACCGGGCGATCCGGCAGGCCGGGGCGGGCAAGGCGCAAGTGGCGCTGGTGGCGATGCGCCGGAACGGAGAGGTCGTGGCGATGGTCGGCGGGCGCGACTATTCGGCCAGCCCGTTCAACCGCGTCACCCAGGCACGCCGCCAACCGGGCTCGACTTTCAAGCTGTTCGTCTACCTTGCGGCGCTCAAGGCGGGAATGTCGCCAGACGATACGCTTCCCAATACTCCGATCGAGGCCGGTTCCTATCGTCCGCAGAACGCAGGCGGCGCCTATTCGCCCACGATCACGCTGGAGGATGCCTTTGCGCGCTCCAGCAACGTGGCTGCGGTGCGCCTGTTCTCCAAGGTCGGGGATGAGGCGGTCATCGATATGGCGCGGCGACTTGGAGTTTCTTCGCCATTGCCGGCCGGCGATCCCAGCCTTGCGCTGGGCACGGCCAGCATGACATTGCTGGAATTGACTTCGGCCTATGCCGGGGTTGCGGCGAACAGCTTCCCGGTTGCTCCGCGAGCCTTCCCGGTGCCCGAGGCGGGCTGGTTCGACTGGCTGCTCGATGGCAAGCGCAGCCTGTCCTCGCGCAATCATGATGCGATAGAGGGAATGCTGCGCGCCACGATCAATCGCGGCACCGGCCATGCCGCGATGCTGCGCGGGCCGAATTTCGGCAAGACCGGCACCAGCCAGGAGAACCGCGACGCGCTGTTCGTAGGCTATTCGGGCGATCTCGTCGTTGGCGTGTGGGTTGGCAACGATGACAATTCGCCGCTCAAGGGCGTTTCTGGCGGCACCATACCTGCGCGGATATGGCGGGACTTCATGCGCGATGCCTTGGGCGAGAGGCCTGTGCCGGCGCGGCCGAGGCCAGCCGATCCCGATGGCCCCGTGCAACCGCTCGACGTGCCCGAGATCGGCGATATCCCGGTGGGAGACGACAGCCACGTTCGCATCGAGGACGGGCAGGCAGTGATCAGTACCAAGTTCGGCGGGGTGCCGCTCGATGTGCAGATCGACGGGCAGGGGTTGCGGGTCAATCCGGGCGCGCCGGCTCCAGCCTCAGCACCGGCCTCGTCGTCACCGGGCCCCTGAGGGGGAGGCTGTTCCTGCACAGTGCGCGGTTGTCACCTGCACCCTGACCCGTCATGAGAGCGACATGCGGCCGCATATCATTCACGCCGCATCGAGGGGTCATGACAGAAGCGAAGATCAAGCCAGGCGCGGGCAGGACTCCCAAAGGCGGCACGCCCAAGGGAGAGGCGACGCGCGGCCAAATTCTCGACGCTTCCGAGATCCTGTTCGCCCGCAGCGGCTATCTGGGCACCTCGCTGCGCGATATCGCGCATGAGGCGGGGGTGCGCATGGGGCTGGTGCACTATCATTTCGGCAACAAGCACCTGATCCTCGACGCCGCATTGGAGCGCAAGCTAGCCCTGCTGCGCTCCACCATCGAGGAAAGTTTCGCGCGCGGACAGGCGCGGGCCGAGGAGGGGCCGGGCAGGTTCGGTCTGGAGGAGATCGTCGCCGCTTTCATCCTGCCGTTCCTTCATGCGGCGTCCACCGACGGCGACCCTTTGCGCAACTACATCGTCATGACCTCGCACCTGATGAGTTCGTACAGGATGCCGGAGCTGCGCCCGATCCTTGGCAAGCTGAGCGCCGTGTCGCAGATCCTGACAGATCAATTGCGCATCCACGCCCCCGCCATCCCCGAGGATAATCTGCTGGCGGGCGTCTACCTGATCGAGGCGGCGCTGATCTTCATGGTGCAGGACCCCGGCTTTCTCGACGATCTCAGCCGCGATCATCATTCCGTCGCGCGGCTGGAGGACATGGCCCGTCCAGCGCTGCGTTTCTTCGCGCGAGGGCTGGAAAGCCTGCAGGAGCCTTCCGCGATCTGATCCGCGATTGCCGGCCTCGCCTGATAGTTTTGATAGGTTGGTCGATCGACCAGTTTTGTTATTCTCGCCTCAACGAAGACACGGACCCGGCAAGGGCCTGTGCACACGGGAAAGAGACGAGATGGGAAGGCAAGACATCGACGCCCTGATGATCGACGGCCGCAACGCAGCGAACCTGCGCGGCGATCCGATCACGGGCGACCGTTACACCTCACCTGAATTCATGAAGCGCGAGTGGGACCATATGTGGACCCGCATCTGGCACATCGCGGGCCGTACTGCCGAGCTGGAAGAAGCCGGCGATTACGTGGTCCATGATTTCATGAACGAATCCGTCTTCTGCGTGAAGCAGGAGGATGGCTCGATCAAGGCGTTCTACAACTCCTGCCGCCACCGCGGCATGCGGCTGGTGTGGGACGCCAGTTCGCAGGACAGCTTCCAGTGCCCCTATCACGGCTGGGTCTGGGGCAAGGACGGCGTGCTCGAAAAGGCGCAGGATCCTGAGGATTTCCCTCAGGGCAACCCTTGCGGCAAGCTCAAGCTGAAGGAGCTGCGCTGCGCGACCTGGGGCGGCTTCGTGTGGTACACGATGGACGACGAGGCGCCCGAACTGCTCGATTTCCTGTCGCCCATGCCCGAGCTTTACAAGAACTACCCGATGGATACCGGGGTGCGCGTCTTCTGGATGAAGATCGACCTCGAAACCAACTGGAAGTTCGCGACCGACAACTTCTCGGAAAGCTATCACACCCGCACCGCGCATCCGCAGGTGCCGCCCTGGATCGATCAGGACGTGGACACCGCGCGCCATGAAATGTGGCCGGGCGGACATGGCCGTACCGTTCAACCGATGCGCCCGTCGCTGTCGGACAGGCTGCCCGAGGGCGTCCAGCACCCCTTCGACATGATCCTGCAGCAGTGGGATATCGACCCGGCATCCTACCCGGATTTCGAGACCAAGGCGATGCAGGGCTGGCTCGACCTGAAGGCCGCGAAGAAGCGCCTGTGGCAGGAGCGCGGCTATGTCCATTACGAGCACATGGACGACGAGGAGATCACCGACAGCCCGCACACGGTGATGTTCCCCAACGTCACCATCAGCTTCCTGCCGGATAACGTGATACTGTTCCGCACCGAACCGCACCCGACCGACCCGAACAAGTGCACGTTCGACCTTTGGTGCATGGCCTTCCCGATTGCCGGTCAGACCATGGCGGAATCGATTATGGCCGGCCCGCAGCCGCTGCGCGAGGCTGAATTCCAGCACCGCGCCTTCGACAACGGGCGCGGCGTGCCCGAAATCAAGGACCAGATCGTCTACCAGGACATGATGCTGGCCGAGGGGCAGCAGCGCGGGATGCATTCGCGCGGCTATGACGACGCCTATCTTTCCGGGCAGGAGACGCGGGTGCGTTTCTTCCATGAAGTGCTGAACGACTATCTGGAAGGGCGCCGCTAGGCCGCCCTCTCATACCGCCATCTGCCTCGGGCCATGTCCGGGGCGAAGTGACTATCCGTGCACCATTTGCCCGGGTGGATGCGCCTGCGCGCGCGACGATAATGAAAAAACTCAGGGAGGAATATCAATGAAAACCTGGCTCAAGGACAGTTCACGTCTCGCTCTCGGTGCTGCCGCGCTGCTGGCATCGCCTGCCGCCTTTGCGCAGGAGGCCGAGCAGGCGGGCGGCATTCAGGAAATCGTCGTCACCGCGCAGAAGAAGTCCGAAAACATCCAGGACGTGCCGATCTCGATCACCGCGATCGGCGGCGAGGCGCTGGCGGCCACGCAGGGCACTTCGCTTCAGGCGCTTCAGGGCCAGATCCCCAACGTCCAGATCGACAACTTCGCCAACACCCCGCAAAGCGCCGTCTTCACCGTGCGCGGCATCGGCGTGATCGAGCCGGACCCTTATGCGGGCAATACCGTGTCGATCGTGGTCGACGGGGTGCCGCAGTTCTTCTCGATGGGCGCGCTTCTCGACCTGTATGACGTAGACCGTATCGAAGTGCTGCGCGGACCGCAGGGCACGCTGTTCGGCGCCAACACCACCGGCGGCGTCATCAACGTCGTCACCGGCCAGCCTACGGGTGAGTTCGGCGGCCACGTCAAGGCTGTGTACGGCAACTACAACCGCTTCGATGTGACCGGATCGATCGAGGCGCCGCTGGTCAAGGACGTGCTTTCGCTGAAAGTTGCAGGCATCCATACCCAGCGCGAAGGTTGGGTAACCAATGTCGTCGATGGCTCCGACATGGGCAGCAAGAACCTCGACGCGGTGCGTGCCTACTTGCGCTTTACGCCGGGTTCGAACTTCGATGCGACCTTGCAGGGCGAATATGTCAACGCCCGCAACGGTTCACCCATCGTCATCAACGGCGCGCGTCCGGGCGAGGCGCTCTACACTGCGCCGGGTACTGCGGGCATGTACGTCAGCCCCTGCGCCACACAGGGCATGTGCAGCGCGCCTGACAAGTATTACGGCGCCAACAATTCCGTGCCCGACGAGTCCAACATGGACACCTATTCCGGCACGCTGACGATGAACTGGCGGAACACGCCGCTGGGCGACTGGACCTCGATCACCGGCTACAAGCACTTCAAGCTGCGCGAATTCACCGATCAGGACGGCACCCCGCTGTTCCTGAACGACACCTACCGCCGCACCGAAGGCTGGCAGTTGAGCCAGGAACTGCGCACCAATCTCGAAGTTACCGATACGCTGAACGTGCTGGTCGGCGGATTCTACCTCAAGAACCATTACGATCACATCCAGGCCTATCGCCTGCAATTCGCGGCGCCGGGCCTGTTGCAGACCAACCTGCAGGATCAGGACAACTATTCCGTCTCCGGCTTCGCGCAGGCCTATTGGCAGGCGACCGACCGGCTCAAGCTGCAGGCGGGCATCCGCTATTCGCATGAGCGCACCATTTCCACGCCCAGCCTCATCACCAGCATCGGCGATCCCGCAGGCTCGAACTACACGGGCGAGGGCAACACCGTCATCGGCAGCTTCACCGTGGGCGGGCGCAAGAGCTGGAACAATGTCGGCTGGAAGCTGGGCGCGGACTATGAAGTGGCCGACGATGCCTTGCTCTATGCAAGCTGGTCGCGCGGTTTCAAGTCGGGCGGCTTCACCGCGCGCGTCGGGGTTCCGGCGGACGGTGACACGCCGTTCAACCCGGAGAAGGTCGATACCTTCGAGGCCGGCATCAAGGCCGACTTCCTCGACCGGCACCTGCGCGTGAATCTGGCCGCGTTCTACACCAACTACCGCGACATGCAGGTGGCGCAGATCTACTTCGACGACACCACCAACACCCAGGGCAACCGCATCCTCAATGCCGGCAAGTCCGAGATCAAAGGCTTCGAACTGGAGACGACGGCAGTGCCGGTGGAAGGCATGACACTGCGGGGTTCGCTCGCTTACCTCGATGCCAGGTACAAGCAGTTCCTGTATGGCGACCCGCTCTCGGGCGCGATCCTCGATCTGGAAGGATACCGGCTGCAGAACGCGCCCAAGTGGAATGCCAGTTTCGGGGCCAATTTCGTGATCCCGCTGGGCAATGGGGCGGACCTCGTCAGCGACGTGTCCTACACCTACACAAGCTCCAAATATTACACCGCGATCCTCGATACCCCGCGTTCGAAGATCCAGCCCACGCATCTGGTCGACGCCACGCTGACCTACAAGCCGGACGGTGCGGCGTGGTCGCTGGGCCTGTGGGCGACCAACCTTCTGGACTCCCGCTACCTTTCGACCGTCTTCGATTCGCCCGGTTACGCCGGCCTCGCGGGCTATGCGCCGCCGCGCCAGTTCGGTGCATCGGCCAGTTTCAACTTCTGAGCATGACGGAATGAAACGCCTTCCTGCTCCGTCACTCCCGCCTGCGCGGGGATGGCGGAGCAGGAGGAGAAGATGAATGCGAGTGAAGCGACCCACCGCTCACAGCGAAAGGAAGGACCAGCATGAACCGCGTAGCAGGCAAAGTCGCCCTCATCACCGGCGGAGCCTCTGGCCTTGGCGCTGCCGATGCCCGGCTTCTGGCAGCGGAGGGTGCGCAGGTGGTCATCACGGACCTTCAGGCAGACATGGGCCGCGAAGTCGCCGCATCGATCCCTGGCGCCCTGTTTTTCGAGCATGACGTGCGCGACGAGGCGCAGTGGCGCGATGTGGTGAGCAAGACCGTAGCTCACTTCGGCAGGATCGACGTGCTGGTCAACAATGCCGGCCTCGTGCGCTTCGGCAATGTGGAAGACTGCGATCTGGAGACCTTTCGGCTGCAGATGCAGGTGATGGTGGAGGGGTGCTTCCTGGGTTGCCACACAGCCCTGCCGCATATGACCAAGGGCGGCGGCGGGTCGATCATCAACGTTGCCTCGGTCGCCGCGCTCAAGGGGATCAGTGCGATCCCCGCTTATAGCGCCGCCAAGGCGGGCATTATCGCGCTCACCCGCAGCGTGGCGGTGCACTGCCTTGAGCAGGACTACAAAATTCGCGTCAACGCCATCGCGCCCGGCGCCCACGATACGCCGATGACGCAGGCCGCACTTGCGCAATTGCCACAGGACAACGCCGGGCTGGATCAGGTCCATGCGCGCGGACAAGGCACGCCGCAGGACGTGGCGAACCTTGTGCTGTTCCTCGCCTCGGAGGAGTCACGCCAGATTATCGGCACGCACATCGTTATCGACAACGGGGAGACGGTGGGATGAACATCGAAAGCATCGCCGATATACAGGCGATCTCGAACGTCCTGGCCTGCCACAGCCGCGGCGTGGACCGCGCCGACGAGGGTCTTTTGGCGGGCTGCTATCACGATGACGGCACTGTCGACTACCGCTTCTTCGCGGGGCCTGCCGCCCAGTTTGCCGCGATCCTGACGGGCGCGCAGAAGGCGGGGCCGGTGACCCTGCACCGTACCGCGCAGATGTGGATCGAACTGGACGGGGACCGGGCCGCATCCGAAAGCTACATCATGGCTTATGCGTCCAGCGCGGAGACGCAGCACCTGATCTGCGGCCGCTACCTCGACCGGCACGAGCGGCGCGGCGGTGAATGGCGGATGAGCCACCGGACTTACGTGCTGGACACCAATCTCAACTGGCCGGGCGGTGGTGCGCTTCCGGGGCTGGGCGCGCTGGGCAATCACGTGCCGGTCGGCGGCCACGGGGCAGCCGATACCGGGATCGCCCTGCTTGCCCAGGCGCGCGCGAAGAACGCCGGCCACAATCGCGGAAAAGGATATCAGCCGATGAGGCACAGCCAGCAGACCCTCGACGCCGTCGTCTCGCGCCAGCAGATCGCGGACCTCACCATGGCCTATTGCCGGGGCGTGGACCGCGCAGATGCGGCGCTGCTGGGGCAGGTGTTCCATGCCGACAGCACAGTGGTCAGCGGTGCCTTCAACGGTAACGGGCAGGACTTTGCCGCCGCCATCTGCGCACTGGTGGAGGAGGCCTACACGCAGACCTTCCACTCCATCGCCAACCAGTGGATCGAAGTGTCCGGCGACGCCGCCGTGGGCGAAACATACGTGATCGCCGTCTCCACCAGCAAGGACGGGGCGACCGATACCCTTACCGGCGGCCGCTACATCGACCGTTTCGAGCGCCGCGAAGGCCGCTGGGCCATCGCCGAGCGCAGCTTCGTGCTCGACTGGACGCGCGAAGAAGCCAGCACCCGCGACATGACCGGCGGGATGTACGCCGCGCTGGACCTTCACGGTGCGCGCGGAGCAGCCGACCCCGTTTACGCCTTTATGCGAGGTGACGGCGCGGGGTGAAACCTCCACCGTCGATGAAACACAGCGCTTCGAGGGAGAGAATGACCATGGATACCACCCGTCTGGACGGCGCCGTTGCGCTTGTCACCGGCGCCAACGGCGATATCGGCTCTGCCGTTGCGCGCCTGCTGGCAGAGCGCGGCGCCACCGTGGTCAGCACCGACCTGCGCGCACCTGCCGAGGCAGCCGGGGAATTCGTCGCCCTCGACGTGACCAGCGAGGCAAGCTGGGCCGAGGTGATCGCCCTGGTGGAGGAGCGTTACGGCGCTCTCGACATTCTCGTGAACAACGCCGGCATCGCGCCGATGGAGCGGCTGGACGCGATGGCGCTGGAAGACTGGCGCCGCTGCCAGCAGGTTAATGTCGAAGGCATGTTCCTCGGCCTCAAGGTCGCATCCGACCTTCTCGCCCGCAGCGGTCCCCGCCGTCAGGGCGGCGCTGCGGTGGTCAACCTGTGCTCGGGCGCCTCGGACAAGCCCGCCGCGTTCAGCGCGGCTTATTGCGCCAGCAAGGCGGCGGCGCGGATGTTGACACGGGTTGCGGCGGTGGAGTTCGCCACGCTCGGCAAGCCCATCCGCGTCAACTCCGTCCACCCCGGCGTCGTCGAATCTGCGATGATGGACGACATTCTCGCCACGTATTCGCGCATCAGCGGCGGCACTTCGGTCGAAACCCTGCGCGCGGGCGTTGCTGCGGGTAACCCGATGGGGCGCTTCGTGGAACCGGCGGAAGTGGCTGAGGCCGTGGCCTTCCTCGCCTCAAGCGCGGCGCGCTACGTGCATGGCGATGCCATCCACGTCGATGGCGGTTACGCGGCGGCCTGATTGATCTGGCGCCCCGGAACGGCCCGGGGCGCCAGGCTCATTCCCCTTCCGCCTGAGGTTCGCGCCAGCGTCCGGTCGGCACTACCATTGGCGCGGCGCCGCCGATATCGATGTGCCCGGTGACACCGTAGACGGTGCGCAGCCGTTCTGCGGTCAACACTTGCGTCGGGGTGCCTTCGGCCACCAGTATCCCGCGCTCGACCAGCAGCAGTCGGTCGCAGTAGCGCGCCGCCATCGTCAGGTCGTGCAGCACGGCAACGACAAGCGCCCCGCCGCGTGCCTCGCGCTCCAGCAGTTCCATCACGTCGATCTGGTGGCCCGGGTCGAGCGAGGCCAGCGGC
>Ga0308165_1001256_pt1 | contig 36821 bp, 36 predicted proteins | sample PhyWR2_FD_201032 | JGI IMG/M metagenome (GOLD analysis project Ga0308165, IMG submission 201032) | Phyllosphere microbial communities from UC Gill Tract Community Farm, Albany, California, United States - DLSLW.R2 | ecosystem: Host-associated > Plants > Phyllosphere > Unclassified | place: USA...
CCGCATCATCTATAGCAACCACTGCAGTGATTTCTAAATCTCGCTGGCTATCCTCAATCACACGCCCCTCACCTTCAGGCACATAATAGCGCTCTATGCCGTAACGTATATTGAGCGTGGCATCCGGATAATCAGCAATCGCGTAGGTCGATTCTCCGCGAATCTGTACTTCATAAGAAGCGAGATTTGTGAAGGGGACGAAAGATGCACGTGCAACATGCCAAACGCCGCCATCGCCGGGCTTCAAGGACACATAAACAGTTCGAGAGCCATCGACGGGCGATCCGTTGATCAACTTGCGGTCAATCGACGTGATATCATAGCCAAGGATCACATAATCTCCGCGCATCAAATCGCGAGGATCAATAGGGCGCGTTTGAAGCACGACCTCATGGCCGGAGCGTAGCACAGAAGCACGCTCTTCAATGCTCGCGTAAAGAATGCCAGTTTGAAGTACCGCTGCAACTACAGCACCGGCATAAAGCCACTTACTCTTCAATAAGCTCATAGCTTCATCTCCCCTTGGCGCTTTCGTCCAAACCTGTTTTCCATGCGTCTTACGAAAGTTGCAAGGAGGAGCACCAGCACGCCAGCGATCAAGAAGAAGCCAGATGTGCCGATCATTGAGCCGACGGTTGTGAAGGCCAGGTAAAGCACTTCAAATGAAAAAGCCGCATAGGCAATCGAACGTAAGCTGCCATTGTCTCTTCCACATATCGCAAGAGCTGCAATAGAAAGCACCAGAACAAGAATGCCGTAAATGACGTCTTGAGTGACGGCTTCATTGAAAATCGGAGAAACGATCTGGTCGATCTGAAGAATGCCAAGTGCCAAAAGAGCCAATAGGAAACCGTATGATGCCAATGGGTGCGCAAAGCGCGTCAATTTCTGCACCGCTTGATGCGCAAAGGCGTCGGCAAGCATAAGCGCAACGCCGGTGGCCAACATCAAACCGAGGATCACCCGGCTTTCGTTTTCTGAATAGAGAAGCGTGGCCCAGCCCAAAACGAACAGGCACAGAATATGCGCCGCATGTCGGGATTGTGTGAAGCGTGCAGCAATAGCTCCCACCAGAACCAACAAAGGCCCGATCCAGCGATAGCTCAGACTGCCATAATCATTATCGAACATATAAGTTGAAAGATAGAAACAGGCGACTGCCGCACCAAAAGCCGTAAGCACCGATGAGCGGAGCAGGAAAGCCGCTGCAAAAACACCAACTGCCCAGACAACGGCCGCAGAATGCACATCGCCCGACATATGATACATCTGCCCTACGAGGGCGATACCGGCACCGAACGATGCTGCGGCAATTATATAGAGAGCCTGGGGCAACACAGTGTCGCCACGGGTCTGCCGCCATGCACCGCCGACATAGCAAACCCATATCAATGCAAAGATCAGGCCGATCCGTGCCATGCGGGGCATATCCTGCCAGTTCGCTGCCACCAGCATGATGACGGCTGCACCCAGCAAAAGCCCACCGAGTGTTGCCAGAACAGAACCAAGGCTGAACCGGGGCCCACGTTTTTCGAGGTCAGCGTTCAGCCGCGATGCAGTCTCTGCATCGATGAGGCCTTCATGCTGCCAGCGCGCCACCAGGCGCTCTACTGAAACTGAAAACGACAAAACAACTCCCGAAGAATCTATCCGTTGACGGTATCAACCTACCAAGTGGCTGAGAACATATAGGAAACTCGCCAGCCGGCAAACAATTACCTTCGGGCGCTTTATGGCAATTTCGTGCCCTACTAGAGCGCCGTGCGTCCGAATGGACGCACAAAGGACGCTCTAGCTTTTTACTCTAAGCATCGTGCTTTCCAAAAATCAAAATCGATTTTTGGGCCGATGCTTTTCTAATCGATTTAGGGCGTCGTGCGGAACCCGCAAAGCAGCTATGCAAACTTGGGTCTGCAAGTAGTGAAAACAATGCGTTATAACATGTGCAGCAAACAAGATGAATTGATAATCAGTTCCTCAACGATGAAGGAATACCACCATGAACCTTATCCGCTCTTACAGCAATTGGCGCCGTTACCGCGACACAGTCAATGAGCTTAACCAGCTTTCGACTCGCGAACTCAATGACCTTGGCATTTCCCGCGCAGACATCCCATATGTAGCGCGCCAGTCCAAGGGTCGTTAAGCCCAACCGGCTTTAAAACGAATTCAAATTTGCTGGGCCTGAATCCTCCTCCCATCAGGCCCGGTTCGTCGCTAAGCACTCCTCCTCCCAAGCTTTGCGATACTATAGGACCGGACTCTCCTCCTCCCAATTCCGGTCTGACAATAATGGCATCCATCGCACCTCCTCCCGCGATGGATGCCATTTGTTTTTTCTGGCACCTGTTTACACTCTCGCGACGCTCTTCTCCCATTGAAGGCCGCATGCAAAGGAGGTATGGGATTTGCCATGTCAAAAGATACAAATCTCTCCCCTGTACACGTCATCGGCGGCGGCCTCGCTGGCTCGGAAGCCGCTTGGCAACTTGCTCAAGCTGGTGTGCCTGTTATTCTGCACGAAATGCGCCCCATTCGCGGCACCGATGCACACAAAACAGATCATCTTGCCGAACTGGTTTGTTCCAACTCTTTCCGCTCGGACGATGCTGAGACCAACGCGGTTGGCGTGCTTCACGCAGAAATGCGTCTCGCAGGATCGCTGATCATGGCTTGCGCCGATGCCAATCAGGTTCCGGCCGGTGGCGCTTTGGCAGTCGATCGCGACGGCTTTTCGCAGGCTGTCACCGAAAAACTCGAAGCGCATCCGCTCATCACCATCGAGCGCGAAGAAGTCACCGGCTTGCCGCCGGAAGAATGGGGTCAGGCAATTGTTGCAACTGGTCCGCTGACGGCGCCTTCATTGGCTGAATCTATTCAGGCACAAACCGGTGCGAATGCTTTGGCGTTTTTCGATGCCATCGCGCCGATCGTGCATTTTGATTCGATCAATATGGATGTCTGCTGGTTCCAGTCGCGTTATGATAAGGTGGGTCCCGGCGGCACAGGCAAGGATTACATCAACTGCCCTATGGACAAGGAGCAGTATGAGGCTTTCGTTGCGGCACTTATCGAAGGCGACACGACAGATTTCAAGGAATGGGAAGGCACACCCTATTTCGATGGCTGTCTGCCAATCGAAGTCATGGCCGAACGCGGCGCTGAAACCTTGCGTCACGGCCCGATGAAGCCAATGGGTCTCACCAATGAGCACAATCCGACGGTCAAGGCCTATGCGGTCGTGCAGTTGCGTCAGGACAATGCGCTTGGCACGCTTTACAACATGGTCGGTTTCCAAACGAAGCTGAAATACGGTTCACAGACTGGCATCTTCAAGATGATCCCCGGTCTAGAGAATGCAGAATTTGCACGTCTGGGCGGTTTGCACCGTAACACCTATCTCAATTCGCCGGTACTGCTTGATAATGTGCTCCGTCTCAAATCACGTGAGAGCGTGCGCTTTGCAGGGCAGATCACTGGTTGCGAGGGCTATGTCGAATCATCAGCGATTGGTCTGCTAGCTGGACGCTTCACAGCAGCTGAAAAGCTTGGCAAAACACCAGTTGCACCACCGCTCACCACAGCATTTGGCGCACTGCTCGGCCACATCACTGGCGGTCACATCGTTGCTGACGATGCCGAACCGGGCAAACGTTCATTCCAACCGATGAATGTGAATTTCGGCCTGTTCCCGCCAATCGAAGTTCCAAAGACCGAAGGTAAACGCCTTCGCGGCAAAGAAAAGACCATTGCGAAAAAGCGCGCTTTGTCTGCGCGTGCACTTGCTGATTTTCAGGAATGGCTGAGCAACAACGCTTAGTTCAAAAAGAAATTTTAAATCAAAGAGATAAGGCGGTTTTCTCAGTGAGAAAACCGCCTTACTTTTTAGAACCCCGCTCTAAACATCAGCCATTGTTTGCGTATAGCCGAGAGGTCTGCAACCTGATCAGCGGCCTTGCTGCCGAGTCGCTCAATGGCATTTAGATAAGCTGGAACAAGCGCCATCGGCAGAAATGCCGGGCCGAGGCTTTTCGGCAGCTCTTTCTTTGCCTTATCGAAAATCGCCAGATGTTCGCGTGCAAGCGCAATCATCACACTGACAACCCGTTCATGAGCAGATTTGTCGTCATTAGCCAGAAATGCTTCACGCGACACACCAACTGCTTGCAACATATCAGCAGGCACATAAAGCTGTCCGCGACGACGATGAAACGGCAGAAGACGCAGCAGACCAGTAACCGCCTGCGCAACACCCGCATGGCCAATTGTCTCCGTGTGCGCCTGCGCGGCATCACGATCCAGAATAAGTGTGCCAAGCTGAATCAAAGCAGAAGCGGTTTCTCCGCAATAGCCTTCCAGATCATTCCGGCTCGGCATCGTATCATCATAAAGATCGAAAATACGCGCTTCGCAGTAATTATCGAAAGCCACGCGCGGCAGATCATATTTCGTAATCGTGTCGATCAGCGCAGCTGCTAATGGATGTGCCTCCGCACTTCCTCGCGCCTCACCATTGATGAGATCGCGCCACCATTGCAGACGAACTTCTCCGGGCAATGGTTCATGAACCAGATCGCGAATGCGAGCGATTTCGGTGTTAAAGGCGTAGAGGGCAGCCAATGCACCGCGTTTATCTTCCGGCGCATAAAGCACTGAAAGATAACGATCCCGGTCGGCCTCACGCAGAAGCGCCAGGCAATGTTCTTCATTCTGGTTCATAAGTTCAGTCTACCGCAAGCAGCGCCGCTGCAACCGCACGATCTTCCGCGAGCAAAACATTATAAGTCCGCACCGCAGCGCCTGTGCTCATCGGGTCGGACGAGATACGATGTTCGCGCAGCATAGCGCTCACATCTTCCGGGATGCGGCGCAAATCCATACCCGTGCCCACGAGCAGAATTTCGATATCATTCGCCAGTTCAAGAATAGCGCCCAGATCTTTGACCGAAATAATGGGCGGTGTCTGCGGCTCCCAACCATGAATACCCGATGGCAGGCAAAGGATTGACCCGATATGCGACATATCTGCAAAGCGAAAGCCGCCATTGCCATAGGCATCAATCGGTGCGCGGCCCGGAAAATGGGCTTCGCGAATTTCTATACCCTTAGCCATGTCAGAGCATTTCCAGTTTAGATTGAGTCATTAGAAATGCTCTGTCCATTTTTGCGCACATCTTGTTCCGAAAACCGGTTCCCACTTTTCGGGATGTGCTCTAGTTATCCAGATTGAGCGACTGCTCAAGATCATCACTCATTGCATCTTTATCTGCTTCGCGCGGCTTGAGGCCGAACTGCACGAGCAGCGGTGCGGCGATGAAGATGGATGAATAAGTCGCAACGATAATGCCGACACTCAACGCCAGTGCGAACATCCGAATATCCGCACCACCAAACATATAGAGCGGAATATGCGCAATGAAAGTCACAAAGGCCGTTGGCAAGGTACGCGACAAAGTCTGGTTGATCGAGGCGTCGATAATGGCGGGCAATGGCGCACTGCTGTAACGGCGCAGATTTTCACGCACGCGGTCATAGATCACAATGGTATCGTTTAGCGAGTAACCGATGATCGTCAGAACCGCCGCAACACTCCACAGATTGAATTCCATGCGGAAGACGATGAACACGCCCGCCAGAATAATCACGTCGTGAAGTGTTGAAAGAACCGCACCAAGCGCCAGCTGCCAGCGGAATCTCACCCAGACATACACAAAGATACCGGCAAGTGACAAGAACAGCGCCAGAAGCCCTGCCTGTGAAAGCTGCTCGGATACTGTAGGGCCAACCACTTCTACACGCTGGAACGAATAATCCTGCTCAAACTCGCCGCGCAGTTTAACCGCGACGGTCTGCTCCGCATCGTCGCCCACTTCCTGACTACCGATGATAACAAGCGCTGATCGAGGCGACTTAGCAGGCAGCACCCGTGCGCTGTCGATGTTCAGCTCACTCATGCGTTCTTCAATGTCAGGCAAATCTGCATCACCGCTGCGTGCCTGCAATTCGACCATTGAACCGCCACGGAAATCGATGCCGTAATTGAAGCCAATATTTACGAAGAGCGCGACAACGATTGCCGAAGCAAGAACTGAAATCGCAAGCGTTACGAACTGAAGACGCATAAACGGAATATGTGTAACCGTCGGCACAAGCTTCAGACGACGCTTTGGAATTTCCTTCGGCTTTGCAGTTCGCACCCATTGGGCGATCAGCAAACGTGTGAAGGTCAGCGTCGTGAACAGTGTCGTCAGAATGCCGATTGTAACGGTGAGCGCGAAACCATGAACCGGACCTGACCCCATCAAGAACAGCACGAGTGCTGCAATCATCGTCGTCAAATTGGCGTCAACAATCGTCGAAAGCGCACGGTAGAAGCCCGATTCCATTGCCTGAACAACGGAATAGCCCTTGCGTCGATCTTCGCGTACGCGTTCGTAAATTAGAATATTGGCGTCAACTGCCATACCGATAATCAGCACGATACCCGCAACGCTCGCAAGCGTTATGGATGCCCCGATCAGCGATATAACCGCAACCAGAATGACCATATTGACGACTAGCGCCACCATGGCAATCACGCCAAGAACGCCATAGGACAGGATCATAAACAGGCCGACGAGTACCATTGCGAGCAATGCTGCGGAAACCGCAGCACTCGCATAATCGTCACCCAATGCAGATGCGATTGTGCGTTCTTCCAGAACTGTAACGGCTTTGGGCAGCGCACCGGAACGCAGAACGACCGACATATTGTTGGCAGACTGTAGATCGAAAGCACCCGAAATCTGCAATTCATCGGTATCAAGCGGCTCGTCAACGACAGGTGCAGAAACGACCTGATTATCAACGACGATGGCAAAAGTCTTGTCTGTTACCTGAGCGGTCGCGGCTGCGAGAGCACTGCGCCCCTTCTCATCCAGCGTCAGAGTGATGACAGGTTCATTGTCATCGCCACCAAGCGTCGCTTTTGCATCGACAACGTCCGCACCTGTGAAAATAGGCTGCTTTTTTACGAGATAGCCGACTGGCGGATCGTCAGAAGAATAAATAATCGAACTATCTGTCGGCGAAGCGCCACCGCGGATAACATCATCGGGCGACATGCTGTCATCGACAGCAAGGAATGAAAGTTCGCCACGAATGCTGAGAATATCTTTTAGAAGCTGGGCGTCGTAGAGGCCCGGAACTTCAACGCGAATACGATTGCGGCCTTCTTCATCAACAATCGGATTGCCGTAACCCAATTCCTCAAGGCGCTGACGCATAACGTCTTTTGTGCGGTCGACATCACCTCGGCCCGGATTCTGCACCTGAAGGACAAGGCGGGAACCACCGGACAGATCAAGCCCGAGTGCGACCTGTTTGGTCGGCAGAAAGCCCGGCAGATTAGCCAGAGTTTCACGCGAGAAAAAATTAGGCGATGCAATGATGAAGCTGGCGATAATTGCCAACCAGATCAGAGCCGATTTCCAACGTGAAAAATATAGCATCGGGCAGCAATTCCGTTTCGGCTGGAAGAACTAAACCGGATGCATAATGCAGCCGGTTTTGTGGGAAGCGTGCGCTTAACGCAAGCCTCACAATAATGAACAGGCCCCGGTTAGGGAATCCTTACCGGGGCCTGTTCAAATCAAAAATTACTTATTCTTGTTATCAGCGACTGGCTCGCCCTTAACGCGCACTTCCGAAAGAGCGCTGCGCAGAACGCGAATCTTCACGCCTTCAGCAATTTCAACGTCAAGTTCACCATCGTCGTGGACCTTCTGAACCTTACCGACAATGCCGCCACCAGTTACAACTGTATCACCGCGACGAACGGCTGCGAGCATTTCCTGGCGCTTCTTCATCTGGGTCCGCTGTGGACGGATGATGAGGAAATACATGATAACGAAGATCAGAACGAAAGGCAGAATGCTCATGAGCATATCTGGGCCCATTACGCCGCCGGAAGCTTGAGCATAAGCTGGTGTTACAAACATTAGGTACTCCTCTGGAAGTCTCAAAAGACAAATTCTTAATGGCATTACAATGGTTAGTGCGCCAATTGCAACCGACGATGGCTTCAGTCGGTCAAGGTCTAACACTTTTCCTGCTGGTTGTTGCATGTTAAGCCATCATCCTCATCAGCTGAGGGCATGGAATGACCACCGAAAATATACTGAGCCAGAAACTCGACCGCCTGATCGCGGCCTTGGAGCGCATCGCGCCGCCACAACCCACAACACCCGATCTTGAATCAGCCGACTGTTTTGTATGGGCGCCTGAGCGTCTAACACTTGATGCGGTTAACCGCGTCAACCGCGTCGATATCGGACTTATCCGTGGCGTCGATCTCGTGCGCGATCAGCTTGTTGACAATACGCGCCGCTTTGCAAAAGGTTATCCGGCTAATAACGTCCTTCTTTGGGGCGCCCGCGGTATGGGCAAATCCTCGCTCGTCAAGGCAGCACAGGCCAGCGTCAATACCGAACAGGCCGACAAACTTCCGCTGAAACTCGTTGAAATTCATCGCGAAGACATCGACAGCCTCCCTGCCCTGATGAACCTCATCAAAGAAACGCCCTATCGCTTTATCCTGTTCTGCGATGATCTCTCATTTGATCACGATGATACGTCCTATAAGTCGCTGAAAGCAGCCCTTGAGGGCGGCGTTGAAGGTCGCCCCGACAACGTGATTTTCTATGCGACGTCCAATCGTCGTCACCTGATGCCGCGTGATATGATCGACAATGAACGCTCAACCGCTGTGAATCCATCGGAGGCAATTGAAGAAAAAGTATCATTGTCTGATCGCTTTGGACTGTGGCTTGGTTTCCACAAATGCAATCAGGAAGATTATCTGGCGATGGTCGATGGCTATGCTGCCAATTACCAGTTGGATTACGATCCAAAGCTACTGCATTCAGAGGCGTTGACATGGTCAACTACACGCGGCAATCGCTCCGGCCGTGTGGCCTGGCAATATATTCAGGACTTGGCCGGTCGGCTTGGAAAAGCAATATAGATTTCGATGAAAAAAGGCGGGTTTAAAACCCGCCTTTCATACTTCTGCGATCAAGTTCCGGTTATGATTCCAGATATTTGGAAGGATTGACCGGCGATGAATTCTTACGCACTTCAAAGTGCAGCTTTGGCGACTTCGCGTTGCCGCTCATGCCGGACTTTGCAATATCTTCGCCGCGACGAACCTTCTGGCCACGCTGCACGAGGATTTGGCTGTTATGTCCGTAGACGGTTACAAGCCCATTGTCGTGACGGATCAAAACCGTCTGTCCGAATTCCTTCAAGCCATCGCCCGAATAGATAACAACGCCGTTTTCAGCCGCTTTTACAGCAGTACCTTCCGGCACCATGATGTCGATACCGTCGTTAACCGAAGTGCCGTCACGCTGGCCGAAGCTTGCGAGAACACGACCGCGAACCGGCCAGCGCATCTGCGAAATACCGGTCGAAGACGGTGCTGCGGACTGATCCTTTTCAGCGTCTTCGATGACCTTATTGCTCGCTGATGGCGGCGTGTAAGGCTTGACGTTTGAAGCTTCATTCGGCGCAACCGAAGCAGTCTGCACTGGTGCGGCAACGGCTGGCTTGACCGGCTGTGGCGATACGGCTGCAACCTGCGTTGCGGCACCCGCTGCCGATGGAATAACGAGATTCTGGCCTACACGGATTGCACCGTTGGAAAGGCCATTCGCCTGCTTTAACTGTTCAACTGGAACGTTGTGCTTCTGCGCAATCGAGAAGAGCGAATCACCAGATTTAACCGCATAACCACCCGCTGCAGCGGCAGCAACAGGCGCTACAACATGACCGGCAGCAGGAATTGGCGCGCCATTCGCGGTTGCTGGCAACTGTCCAAGAACATTCGCCTTCGCATTAGCGGCTGCATTGTTCGCAGCACCCGCAGCGCTTGCAACCTGCGTTCCGGCATTATTCACATGGCTCGCTGCCACGTCACGCGTCTGGTTCACCTCATTTTGTGCCTGCGTTGCCGCGGCAGTTACTGGTGCCGAAGACACTGGCGGCAGACTGTTGCGTTGAACGGACCCACTTGAAACAGGTGGCGCCGCAGCTATCGGTGCAGATGCGTAAACATCATTAGCCGGCTGCTGCTGAACAACACGCTGATTAGGCGTGGAGCCAGTAAACATGCCATCGGTAAAGCGCATTGTATCGGCGCTACACCCTGCACCAAATCCGGCAATCAGAACGATCGCTGCATTTCGCAGGAGACGTTCAGACGTATGCTGCAATATTGGAAAACGCATGATCAACTCGCCCAACTCTAGAACTCACTTGGACTCATTAAAACGCGTTAATGTTACTCGCTGGTTAAGAATGGAGATTTCTTATAAAAAATATTCACCAATTAGACACCATAAGCACACAGAAACGCCGCGCCGTAAGCAAATATGCGCTGTAAAAAAGTTTTTTGTGAGGAACCAAAGGCGAGCAATTTCCTCACAGAACGGAGGATATGCCTTCAATAAACGGCTGATAACGAACAGGCATAATATTGGCCTGCTCAAAACGGCTACCAACTTTCGCAATACGCGTTACCATTTGCACGTCGTCACCCGGGCCGACTGGTGCTACCAGAACACCATGTGTCGCAAGAAGCTCCACGAAATGACGTGGAATATCTTCACAAGCCAGCCAGATTATGATTCGGTCAAATGGTCCGCCCGGCATGCCATGACGACCATCAGCATGTTTGACCATGATGTTTTCACGCTTAAGTGTCACGAACTGCTGCAAGGCGCGGTCGCATAGCTTGCGATAACGCTCAACCGTCGTCACACGGCCAGACAACATCGACATGACAGCGGCGGTAAAGCCGGAACCTGTGCCAATTTCCAGCACGCGATGCCCCGGCTCAAGATCAAGCGCTGCAATCATGCGTGCCTGATCGTCGATGCCTTCGATATATTCGCCGCAATCAAGCGGCGCAGTGCGTTGGCTAAAAGCAAGATGCGACCACGCAGAGCCCATAAAGCTCTGACGTGGCGTTGCTTCAATTGCACCAAACAGGCGGGCATCATTGATGCCGCGCGCTCTCATGCGCATGACGAAGGATGCAAATCCTTCCCTGTCCGAAAGCTGCGGGCGTTCAGACACAGCCTGATTCATGCTTCGACCCCAAGTGCTTTGCTTAGATCTGCACGAACCTTCTGCGCGGTGAGATCGAGCTGGAGCGGTGTTACGGAAATAAAATCAGCCTTAATAGCAGCAACATCACTGTCCTCTGCAACTTCAGCTTTCGTGCGGCCAAATTGCAACCAGAAATAAGGGAAGCCACGGCCATCGCGGCGCTCATCGAGACGTGCATCGTGGCTAAGTTTGCCCTGCGCAGTCACGCGAGTGCCTTTGACTTCATCAGGCGCGCAATTCGGGAAGTTCAGATTGATCAGAACACCCTCAGGCCAACTAGCTTCAACTAGTTTTTTGATCAGCTCAGGCGCATGCGTCTCTGCGGTTCCCCAAGGCAGAACACGACGGCCATCATCGTAATCATATTCCTGCGAGAGCGCGATTGCCTTCACACCTAGAAGTGTGCCTTCCATAGCACCTGCGACAGTGCCGGAATAAGTCACATCGTCAGCCATGTTGGCACCGGAATTAACGCCCGATAGAATAAGGTCTGGCGCGTCAGGCAGCACATGACGCACGCCCATGATAACGCAATCGGTCGGTGTGCCGCGCAGTGCAAAATGACGCTCATCAATCTGGCGCAGACGAAGCGGCTCTGACAGTGTGAGCGAATGCGCAAGGCCGCTCTGATCTGTTTCAGGAGCAACGACCCAGACATCATCTGAGAGCTTGCGTGCGATACGCTCCAGAACTGCGAGGCCTTCAGCGTGGATACCATCATCGTTCGTCAGCAAAATTCGCACGTCGTCACTCCTTCATTCAGATCATAAGATTTAACTACGCAGCTTTCTCAATGCGCGTAAGGCCGCCCATGTATGGCTGCAATGCTTCAGGAATATGAATGCTGCCGTCTTCCTGCTGATAATTTTCCATAACAGCAATCAATGCACGGCCAACAGCAACGCCCGAACCATTGAGCGTATGCACAAAGCGCGTCGCTTTTTCCGCTTCCGGACGATAGCGTGCATTCATGCGACGGCCCTGGAAGTCGCCGCAAACTGAGCAGCTCGAGATTTCGCGATAAGCATTCTGACCCGGCATCCACACTTCGATGTCGTAGGTCTTCTGCGCGCCAAAGCCCATATCGCCAGTGCAAAGCACGACGGTACGGAACGGCAGGCCGAGACGCTTCAAAACTTCTTCGGCGCAAGCCGTCATGCGTTCATGTTCCGCGGCCGAACTTTCTGCATCCGTAATCGACACCATTTCAACTTTGAGGAACTGGTGCTGGCGCAGCATGCCGCGCGTATCACGACCAGCTGAACCTGCTTCCGAGCGGAAGCATGGCGTCAAAGCTGTATAGCGCTGCGGCAAGGTTTTCACGTCAACGATTTCATCCGCAACCAGATTGGTGAGCGGTACTTCTGCCGTTGGAATGAGCCAACGACCATCGGTTGTGCGGAAAAGATCTTCGGTGAATTTCGGCAACTGGCCCGTGCCATAGACAGCTTCGTCACGCACCATCAGCGGCGGCATGGTTTCCGTGTAGCCGTGCTCAGTGGTGTGGAGATCTAGCATGAACTGACCAAGCGCACGCTCAAGACGCGCAAGCGGTCCTTTAAGAACGGTAAAACGCGAACCTGCAATTTTTGCGGCGCGTTCAAAGTCCATATAACCAAGCGCTTCGCCAAGCTCATAATGCTCTTTTGGTTCAAACGAGAAATTGCGCTGATTACCAATGCGACGGATTTCAACGTTGTCCGCTTCATCTTCGCCAAGCGGAACATCGTCGCCCGGAATATTTGGCAGCGTCGAAAGCGCGTCATTGAGTTCTTTGATCAGACGACGTTCGGTTTCTTCCGCTTCCGTCAAAAAGGCCTTCAGCTCGCCGACTTCCGCTTTCAGTCGATCAGCGGTTTCAGCGTCTTTTTCGGCCATAGCCTTGCCGATTTCCTTGGAAGCCGCGTTGCGACGTTCCTGAGCAGCCTGAACCTTGCCGACATGCTCTCGGCGCTTTTCATCCAGCGCGATCAGTTCGGACGAACGCGACTCAGACCCGCGCTTAGCAAGCGCCTTATCAAGAGCTTCAGGGTTTTCGCGAATCCATTTGATGTCGAGCATGGGAAAAGCCGTTTCGTGTAATTTAACAAGAGAGAGGCTGCGATCATGCAGCCTCTGTTTAACATAAGTCCAGATCAGGAAGTTGGAGCAGTATCGTCGGCGTCGGTGCTATCCTTCGCCTGTTCCCTCTGCTTCTCGATCATTCGGGCCAATATGATAGAAATCTCGTAGAGAAGGATAGTCGGTATGGCAAGACCGATCTGGCTCGCAGGATCTGGAGGCGTCAGAACCGCAGCCACCACAAAGGCAATAACAATGGCGTATTTGCGTTTATCTTTCAGCCCGGCAGATGTAACCAGCCCAACACGCGCCATCAGACTTGTGACGACAGGCAACTGAAAAACCAAACCAAAGGCGAAAATGAGCGTCATGATGAGGCTCAAATATTCTGAAACCTTAGGCAGAAGTGAAATCTGCACTTCACCATTGCCGCCCGTCTGCTGCATGGCAAGGAAGAACCACATCACCATCGGCGTGAAGAAGAAATAAACAAGTGCACCACCGAGCAAAAACAAGATCGGCGAGGCAATCAGAAATGGCAAAAATGCCATCCGCTCGTGCTTATAAAGCCCTGGCGCAACAAATTTATAAATCTGTGCCGCAATGATGGGGAACGCCAGAACAAGACCGCCAAACATGGCAACTTTCACTTGCGTGAAGAAAAACTCCTGCGGCGCAGTGTAAATCAGCTCGGCCTTTGAGCGATCCATTCCGGCCCAGTCGAGTGCCCATTGATATGGCACCACAAGCAGATTGAAGAGGTGCTTTGCAAAAGCAAAACAGATAACAAACGCAATGAAAAACGCCAGAATTGCCCAAATCAGGCGGCGGCGCAGTTCGATCAGATGTTCGAGCAGAGGTGCTGCGCTCTGTTCAATTTCAGCCTCATCCGGTTTCAAGCTTTGCTTCCTGTCTTTTCAGTCGTCTTCTTCGTGGTCTTTTTAGCGGGAGCGGCAGGTTTTGTGGTCGTCGTTTTTGCCACAGCTGGTTTCTTCGCGACAGCGACCTTAGCAGGCTTGGGCGCGACAGGTTTTGCAACAGTATCAGATGTTGCAACAACTGCCTTAGGCTTGGTTGTTGTCGCTTTTGCTTTAACCGGCTTTTCTGTGACCGGTGCTTCGACTGTGGCAGCGACTGCCTTCTTGCGCGGAGCTCTTGGCTTAGCAACTGGCTTTTCGACCGGCGCTTCAACAGGAACCGTCGCACCATTTGGCTCAACAGGCGTTGTCACTTCTGCAAATTTTGCAGGCTCGGCGGGCGACATGGATGTCGTTGACTGGAGACCAGCACGAATATCCTCACCAGCACTACGAATCGGATCAAAGACCTGTGTAAGTTTCGAGCGCGGATCAAGCTTACGCGCTTCATCAACAATGTTCTTCACATCTTCAAGCTCAGCTTCTTTCAAAGCTTCATTGAATTGATTGCGAAACTCATTGGCGGTGCTACGCATCCGCGAAGTCGCCTTACCGAAAGCCCTGAGCATCTTCGGCAAATCCTTAGGCCCAACCACCACGATCATCACGATCGCGATAATCAGCAGTTCAGACCAACCGATATCGAACATATTTGATACTCCGCGCTTTTGCGCGCGCCCTGTATTTCGGCGGAAAACCGCAACTCAGATCACAAATTTACCTCCACGGAGGTTATTGCAATCCGCTTGAATTGTTATTCATGCTGCGTACCGCATTGCACGCAGCCCGAACCAGATCACATCAGGACTTTGTCGTCTTCTTGACATCCTTGACGGTATCGTCAGCACGCGCATCAATTGTTCGTGCATCGGCCTTAGCGTCTTCCTTCGCAGCATCTTCTTCAGACATGCCCTGCTTGAAGTTCTTGATGCCCTTGGCAACATCGCCCATCAGTTCTGGAATTTTGCCACGACCGAACAGAAGCAGCACAACTGCGAGAACGATCAGCCAGTGCCAGATAGAAAAGCTACCCATTTTATTCCTCTCAATGCCGTGAACCACGGCTTATTCCTGTATTGCTGATTACGATTTAAGCGTTTTCAACAAATCTTTCAAACAGAAGTGTGACCGTGAATGAAGATACACCAATTTTATTTGTCGTATCTTGTTTTAAATCAATCTCCGCGCGGCGCGAGCAGCCCCAATCCTTCAAGATCAATATCTTCCAGCGGCTCTTCGTCATCCGTCAATTCGTCAGGATCAACATTGGGCACCGGCACCGAAAAACCAGACGGAATGCGCGCAGACAAAAGCCCTGCCCCGCGCAATTCTTCCAGTCCGGGAAGATCGCGAATCTCTGGCAAGCCAAATTGATCGAGAAAAGCGTCTGTCGTGCCATAAGTCACCGGACGACCCGGCGTGCGTCGGCGCCCCCGCAGTTTGATCCAGCCCGTTTCCATCAACACATCAAGCGTACCCTTTGATGTTTCAACGCCGCGAATATCTTCCAGCTCTGCGCGCGTCACAGGCTGATGATAGGCAATGATCGCCAGCACTTCCATCGCAGCACGCGATAGTTTGCGCTGCTGAACTGTCTCACGGCTCAAGAGAAACCCGAGATCAGGTGCTGTGCGAAAAGCCCATGCCGTGCCAACCTGAACCAGATTGACACCCCTGCCCTCATAGATCTTTTGCAGATGATCGAGCACAGCGGGCAAATCAACATTGCCCGGCAGACGTTCGGACAGTGCCCGCTCTGTGACTGGTTCTGCAGAGGCAAAAATAATCGCCTCGGCGATCCGGCTGAACTCAGCAAGCGTCATTGATGGTGCTGGAGTTTCAGCATTGTCGTCAAAGTCATCCATTGCGATTTCTGTCTCAGACATCTGCGTCCTCATCCAGTTCATTCAATCGAGCATGAGCGCGCATATAGATTGGTTCAAAGGGCGCATTCTGGCGCACTTCCAGCTTGCCTTCACGCACAAGCTCTAAACTTGCAGCAAACGAGCTTGCCAAAGCCGATGCACGTTCTTGCGGTGTTAGTGCATAATTGATCAGGAAACGATCCAGCGCGATCCAGTCCTCACTTATTCCCATCAGCCGCACAAGCGCGCTGCGTGCTTCTCTCAAAGACCAGACGGCACGTTTTTCGATCTGAACATGTGTGACGCTCTGGCGCTGTCTCTGCGATGTATAAGCGGTCAGCAACTCATAAAGCGTAGCAGAAAACTGGCTGGAGCGATCAACGACAACCAGTTCCGGCATTCCACGTGCAAAAACGTCTCGTCCCAGACGTTTACGGTTAACGAGATTCGCCGCAGCATCACGCATGGCTTCAAGACGTTTTAGGCGGAATTGCAGCGTTGCGATTAGCTCTTCGCCTGTGGCTTCGTCATCACCCTTTTGTTTGGGAATCAGAAGCTTGGATTTCAAATAAGCAAGCCATGCCGCCATCACGAGATAATCGGCGGCAAGTTCGAGCTTGAGAGCCTGCGCCTGCTCTACAAAGCCCAGATATTGTTCCGCAAGCGCCAGAACCGAAATACGGGAAAGGTCAACACGTTGCGTTCGCGCAAGATGCAGAAGCAAATCCAGCGGACCTTCAAAGCCTTGCACATCAACCAGCAGTGAGGGTTCACCATCGTCGATTTCAGATTCATTTTGCCACAGAGCATCCATCGGCACATTTGCACCGTCTTTGCTGCTTGTGTTGATTTCTGATCCGGTCACCCGCTTATCCTGTCGTCCTGATGGCCAGTGTGTAAACGCCACTGACCTTTTGAGGACATCTTATCCTAAAAATCGCCTGTTAAGCTATTGCTTGAAACAGTTGTCCAAACTCTTCGCGCAGTTCCGCCTCATCTGACAAATCAGGCTCGCCCGCATAGACTTCAGCCAGTTCTGCACGTCTGAGCGATTTGCCCTCCAAAATTGGAACGCGGGGCGCGACCTTTTTGAGTTCTTCCATCACGCCTGCGCAATAAAGAACAATATCGCAGCCCGCATTGGTGATGCCCTCGGCAATATCGCCAAGATCGCCGGAAAGCGCCTTCATCGAAATATCATCGCTGATAATCAGACCATCAAACTGGAGCACGTCACGAATGACTGTATTGATTACCGTTGGCGAAAGCGTTGATGGGTTCCTGGGATCAAGGCTGTCGAAAATCACATGCGCAGTCATAGCCATTGGCAAATCATTGAGCGCTTTGAATGGTACGAAATCATGCGCGACCAGCTCACTTAACGGAACACCAACCCGCGCCAGTTCTTTATGGGTATCGCTGAATGCACGACCGTGCCCCGGCATATGCTTGATAACCGGCAAGACGCCACCCGCTAGCAAGCCCTCGGCGGCAGCACGTCCCATCAGCGCCACTTCATGCGGATTTTTAGAATAAGCACGTGCACCAATCACATCATGCGCACCTTCAATCGGCACATCGAGCACAGGCAGACAATCGGCATTCACCCCAACTTTAAGCAGGTCGAATGCATGCAACCGCGCATGAAGCCATGCGGCGCGCAGACCAGCATCATGATCGCGGTTGTAGATCGCGCCAATTTCCGCAGCTGCCGGATAATTTGGAACAAGTGGCGGACGAAGGCGCTGCACGCGTCCACCTTCCTGATCGATAAACACCGGCATCTGCGGGCGATCGGTCACGTCGCGCAATTGTGCGGTCAGATCGGTAACCTGCTCAAGGCTTTCGACATTGCGCGCAAACAGAATAAAGCCCCACGGCTTTTCATCACGGAAGAAGGCTATCTCATCTGGCGTCAGCTCTGTACCAGCCACACCTGCAATCCACGCCTTGCATTCGCTCATGCGATATTCCTTCAATACGTTTGTTCGCAAATCAGTCGTTACGGCTTAACCGAAAAATCATCCGCTTGGTAGTCATACGAAAAAGGGCGGCCAAAGCCGCCCTCTTCAAATTGATTGATCAGTTTGCTTACTGCGTTACGAAGCAGCTGCCACCAGCTGTCTTGAAGCGACCGCAAAGCGCATTTGCTTCGTCTTTCGAACCAGCCTGAACACGAACACGGTAATACGTGCCCTTGTTCGGAATGTCCGCGCGCTTGATGTCAACTGCACGACCACCGATCAAGCTGCCATAACGCTGCGCCATATTGGCATAAGACTTCTGTGCCAGTTCAGCAGATGGCTGCGAAGCGATCTGGATGAAATAACCACCACCAGCCGCAGATGCGACCTGTGGAGCAGCCACAGGGGCTGCCTGTGCTGGCGCCTGCGTGCGCTGCGGCACGTTACCAACAATCGTGGTTGGCTGTTCAGCAGGGCGTGAAGGAATCACAGGTGCACGAACAGGTGCTGCTGGAGCCTGTGTTGCCGGCTGTGCAGTCTGCGTATTGGCAACCGGGGCCTGAAGTTCACCGGCAGCAGCAAGCGCTCCGATTTCATCGGTTTCTGCCGGTGGTGCAATCGGCGCATCATTATTTGTCGCAGCGACTGGAGCAGTCGGCTGCGGTGCCGTTTGTGCAGGCTGCTGTGCCTGAACGATCGAACCATCTGGACGCACAATCATTGTTTCCACTTCGCGTGGCTGGATCAATGGCGCATCCTGACCAGAATGAGGCGCAGCTGCTGTATTTTGCTCTGGACCATCATCCACACCAACATCATTATCCTGCGCGCCAAGATCGACAGGCTCTTCACCCGCAGAAATAAGTGACTTCTGTTCAGGATTATTCGGCAATGTGCCTGCAACGCGGTCGTAAACGGCCTTATCCTGATTAGGAACAGTCGCACCGCCCGGATTTTCCGGCTGCATCTTAATTGGCTGATTATCCGCGCGAATCACAACAGGTTCGCCGGAGCCGCTGCCACCAAGGAAATGATAGCCAATGCCGCCGATGAGAACAGCCAGACCCGCGACGCTTGCGAGGATCAGACCACGGCGACCACGAACTGGACGATTGCGATAGGCTTCCGCAGCCACACCAAGATCATCTTCTGGCTGCATACCGGCACGCGTACCAAATTCGCCGCTTTCCATGGTCTGCGCGCCTTGTGCAGCCCAATGATTGTAGAAATCGTCGCTGTTAGCAGCAGCATTTTGTGGCGTTGCCGACGGGATGGTTGGATTGGCGCGTCCATAGGCAACGGTGGCCGCAGCAGCGCCAAGACCAAGGGCTGCACCAGCCGCAACACCACCGCTTGGCATGTAAGACGAAGCGCTTTCGCGGAAGATATCCTCGAAAGCCTTGTCGGCTTCACTTTGGACTTCGACCTTTGCAGCTGATTCATCCACATCGATGGTGCTGAACACTTCAGCGAACTCAGCTTCCAAATCGTTTAGCGATGTGCCGTTATCTTCATCGCCATAGCTCACTTCTGGCAGATCAAGCGAATGAGTTTGATCAACCTTGCCTTCAGAGACGCTTAGTGTTTCGATTTCAGGCGCTGGTGCTACGAACACTGAACGCTGGTCTGCATAGTTTGCAAACGATGGTGCCGAAGGATGGCGATCTTCGTCGCTATAAGTTGCATGCGCATAAGCAGGCTGGCTGACGGGCTCTTCTTCTGCATCGGGCGACAAATCAAAATCTTCATCGGTGAAGAAATCTTCTTCGGTAAAGACAGCAGAAGCAGCAGCGGGCGTAGCAGACACCGCGTCGCCCGAAGGCTCAAAACCGAAGTCGTCTTCACTGAACGAAATTTCTTCCAGGCCTGACTGATCATCATCGGTTGATTCTGATACAGCGCGTGCAAAGTCCGGCTCATCTGCGAGCGAGAAATCGTCACCAAACGAAAAATCGTCTTCGAGTTCAGGCTGTTCTGATTCGAAAGACGGTGCCGAGTGTTGCACTGGTTCAGATGCAAGCACACCAGCAGTCGCAGCACCGGCCGCAAAATTGCTCAGCGTGTAATGCGGGTAGGCTGGAGTTTCTGCCGAAGATGACGTCTGAGGCGCATAGCTTTCTGGTACGTAACTTGTCGCTGGTTCGACAGAAGCATAGGCCTGCGGATCTTCCAATGAGAAGTCGTCAAATGCTGGTTCAGCATAGGCTGGTTCTTCAGCGACAGTGCTTTCAAAACGAGACGCATAGTTTTCAAATTGCTGCGGCTCATCTTGGTAAGCTGGCTGATAAACTGATTCTGGCGCAGACGAAGCCTGCGGCTCTTCACCAAACAGCAAGCTTTCTAACTCGTCTTCAAGCGATAACGCCTGATGTGCAGGCTCTACAGGCTGGGAGGCTTCAAACGGTGTAGCGGATGGGATTTCCCATTCATTACCGATGTTCTGGCTACTTGTTGAATATCCGGCAGGTTCGCCCGCATAAGGATCAGCGAAAGCCGTTTCTGGTTCGCGATACTCAGGTGAGCTGTAGTTAGAGTAGCCCTGCTCGGGATGGGCATTAGCAGCGGTTGCAGCATATGCATCCGGGTGAACGTCTTCGTAAGCTGTACGCGCTTCAGAATAATCATTGTAGTCGAACTGCGGCACAGGTTCTGCGCGATCAGCTTCTACAAAATCAAACGACTGTGCTGGTGCGACTGGCTGAACTGCTGGTTCATGCGCATCCATCTGCAGATCAAACTCTTCTTCAAGAGCGGACGCCAGATGGTCCTCATGCAGAACCGGCGCTTCATCCTGATAGGAATTGGATGAAAACGGCACCGTATATTGCTGCGGCTCTGGTTCATTGCCAAAATCACCGAGCAACTCACGCTCAAGATCGAACGCAATCTCGCTGTCACCAGAATCAAAATTTGGCTCAGGCCTGTAGTCGCCCCGGAAATCATTTTGGGCGGCATTGGTATCAGCAGACGCGCCGAAGTCCATGATCCTTGATAGTTCCATCAGCGGATCGTCTTCGTGCAGCGGACGCTCGCCGTAATTACGGGGATTAGCACTGCTGTCCGTCATGGTGTGTTCCTAACTCAAACCCTGGACGTCGCAAGACGTCTCGATACATCACATTTTAGCGAGGCAATGTGGGCAAAAGTTGACGGAAGTTACCTGCGCCTTATGGAAGGCCGACGACTTAACCCGCCGTCGATCTTCCATCTTTTTGACTTACCACCACCCACTCAACACTGTTGTTGAACTTGCGAGTGATCAGTTCGTCTTAGCGCATTTCCGTTGGAGCATCCGCACCGATAATCGTCAAACCAGAAGTCAGAACATCGGAAACGACCTGCACCAGCCCTAGCCTTGCTAGTGACAATTCTGGATCGTTAACCTTAATAAAACGTAAGTCTGGGTTTTCTGTACCCTTATTCCATTGCGAATGTAGCGCGCTGGCAAGGTCATAAAGGTAAAAAGCGAGACGATGAGGCTCCTGATGGGTGGCCGCAGCGTCGATCAAACGTGGATATTCAGCAAGCTTGCGGATGAGCGCAATTTCGCTCTCATCAGTCAGCTTGTGAAGATGTGCACCAAGCGAAACACGATCCAGATCGGCAAGACCAAGCTGATCAACAGCCTGACGGAAGACCGAATGGCAACGCGCCGAAGCGTATTGCACGTAGAATACCGGATTGTCTTTTGATTGCTCGGTTACTTTCGCAAAATCAAAATCAAGTGGCGCATCATTCTTCCGGTAAAGCATCATGAAACGGACCGGATCGCGGCCAACCTCATCCACCACTTCGCGTAGCGTGATGAATTCGCCTGAACGTTTCGACATGCGAACGGGTTCGCCATCGCGGAACAGTTTGACGAGCTGACAAAGCAGCACTGTCAGCTTGGCCTTTCCGTCAGAAACAGCGCGTGCAACAGCTTCAAGACGCTTTACATAGCCACCATGGTCTGCACCGAGCACATAGACCATCTCGTTGAAACCACGGTCATATTTGTCTTTGAAGTAAGCAACATCAGCCGCGAAATAAGTGAAGGCGCCGTCAGACTTCATCAGCGGACGATCAATATCATCACCCACTTCGGTCGAGCGGAACAGCGTCTGTTCGCGGTCTTCCCACTCTTCTGGCAGCTGGCCCTTTGGCGGTGGCAGCTTGCCCTTATAGACATGGCCCTTAAGCGTCAGATCGTTGATTGCAGCGCGAATAGCGCGCGCATGATCGGCATGCAGCGTACGCTCAGAATAGAACACGTCATGATGAACATTCAGCGCATCTAGATCTGCGCGAATCATAGCCATCATTGCGTTGATGGTCCGTTCTTTCACGAGAACGAGTGCTTCTTCTTCCGGCATTTCCAGAAGCTTTCTGCCAAATTCCTTGGCAAGCGCCTCACCGACTGGCACCAAATAATCGCCAGGATAAAGACCGGCAGGAATTTCGCCAATCTCTTCGCCAAGTGCTTCGCGATAACGCAGCATTGCTGAATTGGCCAGCACGTCGATCTGTGCGCCCGCATCATTGATGTAATATTCTTTGACGACATCAAAGCCAGCGAATTTCAGCAGGTTTGCAAGCACGTCACCGACAACGGCACCGCGGCAATGGCCGACATGCATTGGCCCAGTCGGGTTTGCCGAAACATATTCAACGTTGACTTTTTTGCCAGCGCCGAGCTTTGAGCGGCCAAAATCAGTCGCTTCATTGAGCATCGCGGATAATTCGCGCTGCCAGTAAACGTCTTTCAAACGCAGATTAATGAAGCCCGGACCTGCAACGTCAACACTTGCGACATCAGCATCAGCCTTCAATGCATCGGCGATTGCTGTTGCGAGCTCACGCGGATTCTGACCAACTGCTTTGGAAAGAACCATGGCGGCGTTGGTCGCAATATCACCATGCGAAGCATCGCGCGGTGGCTCCACGCTGATACGCGACAGATCAAGCTCGCTGCCATCTTTCGTTTTCAGATCAATCTCTTGCAACGTTTTTTTGATACGTGCGTCGAAATCTGCAAAGATATTCATGGTTCGTCCTGTCAGGCTTCCGTCCGGCTATAAGTGTGTTTTCCGGCCTTGGCTCGTCATAAAAATAGCAGCAATACCAACGCATTTCAGCGCCAGCACCCGCTTCGTTACGCCCCGATTAAGCTAAATCGGGTGTGTGGTCAAACAATCGTCGGTGTTCGCGCACGGCATAATTGTCAGTCATGCCCGCCAAATAGTCGGCAACACGGCGTGCCCGGCCAGCCTGATCAAGCATTTCCCAGTCCGCCTGCCATTCGGCTGGCATGATGGATGGCTTTTCAAATGAAATATCGAATAGGTCTTGAACAATCTTATCCGCAGCATGCCTGCGGACCACGACACTGTCATGAAAATAGAGGTTCTTGAACAAAAAGCGTTTCAGAACTTTTTCTTCACCTCGCATCGTTTCAGAAAAGCCTACGAGTGCGCGGGGTTGCGCATGAACCTCATCAACGCTTCGCGGGTTGGCGCTGGCGATACGGCGTTGTGATTCAGCAATCACGTCTTCAACCATAATCGTGATCTGACGACGCACAAGCTCATGCCCGGTGCGCACGGCATCAAGGCCCGGATAGCGCGTTCTGACAATATCCAGCAGCCGCTTCGTCAAAGGAACTTCATCAAGCCCTTCGAGCTTCAAAAGACCGGAGCGAAGACCATCATCAATGTCATGTGCATTATAAGCAATATCATCAGCGATAGCTGCACATTGCGCCTCAAGGCTCGCAAAACTTGACAGTTCAAGATCGTAGCGCCCGTTAAAGTCGAGAATAGGCTGCGGAACTGGCTCGTCAGCATGAGACACAAATGGACCAATCAGCGGACCATTGTGCTTTACCAACCCTTCAAGCGTTTCCCATGACAGGTTCAGACCGTCAAAATCAGCATAACGATGCTCAAGCTTCGTCACGATACGCAAAGACTGCGCATTGTGATCAAACCCGCCATAAGATTTCATACGCTCATTGAGCGCGTCTTCGCCGGTATGTCCAAACGGTGTATGGCCAAAATCATGCACGAGCGCGACAGCTTCCGCGAGGTCTTCGTCCAATCGTAAAGCACGCGCCAGTGCACGAGCAATCTGCGCGACTTCAATCGTATGGGTCAGACGCGTGCGGTAATGATCGCCTTCATGCGCAATGAAGACCTGCGTCTTGTGTTTGAGACGACGAAAAGCCGTCGAATGAATGATTCGGTCGCGGTCGCGCTGAAATGGGGTTCGTGTGGCGCTTTCAGGCTCAGATACCAGCCGCCCACGGCTTAAGGCCGGATTGCAGGCATAGGGCGCGCGTTCACGATAACCGAAGCCGATGCCTTCGAGTGACCCAATTTCCCGTCCGGACATTGCGATGCGTTCCTCACTGTAATATGATTACGTAAATGACAGGTGGACATTGACTTCCACGCACTGCGTTCATAGCTATCAGCTAAACATGATGGCAAGTATGCGTTGATTGTGAATTTCGCAATTCCACTTCGTTATACGCAATTGTAAGCGGAACAAGGCAGATGACAGACATTAGCGTTTCTGAATCCGCAGCCAAGCGGATTGCAAAGATTATCAATTCCGAGCCCGGCAAAACCGCATTGCGTGTTTCTGTCGAAGGTGGCGGCTGTTCCGGCTTTTCCTACAAATATGATCTTGTCGATGATCAGTCCGATGATGATATCGTTATTGAAAAGCTCGGCGCCAAGGTGCTGATCGACTCGATTTCTGTACCCTATATGGATGGTTCAGAAATTGACTTCGTTGACGATCTGATGGGACAGTCGTTTCAAATCCGCAATCCAAATGCGACAGCGTCATGCGGTTGCGGAACAAGCTTCGCGATTTGATGGAATTTACCATTCCAAAGAAAAACCGGCTTTAAACTAAAGCCGGTTTTATTTTATCAGGCTTTGACCGACGACACAGTCGCATCAATATGATCGACCAGAGCATCCGGCAGACCAAGACGACCTGCCAACATATCGAGATAACCGCGTTCTGCACGCGTATCAGGATCAATCGTCAGGCGTGAAGCCGTATAAAGCTCGACCTTCTGCTCTTCCGTCTGAGCAGCTGCGACCAGTGCATCAATATCAATTGGGTCGGCCAGTTCCTTCTCGAAGAACGCTTCCGCCTCATTATCGAGGCCTGAAATCTGCACTTTTTCCATAATCAGTGCGCGTTCACCCGCATCGATGTGACCATCAGCCTTTGCAGCCGCAATCATCGCCTGAATAAGTGTCAGCGCAAAACTATTGCTCATGGAAGGTGATTGCGGATGAAACGGGGAGTCTGCTGGCGGCGGTGGGAGCAGTTCAGGCTCGGCTGCCGCTGGTTGCGGAGCAGTTTGTGGCTTCTGGCCGGATTTGTAGTTCTTATAAGCGAGATAACCAAGACCAGCGATTGCAGCTAAACCGCCTGCGGTGGCGACATTGCCAGCAAGTTTGCGGCCCGTCTTCGTGCCAAAGATTGCCGCAGCAATTGCGCCAGTAGCCAATGGATTCTTCTTTGCGAGATCGGTGGCCTGCCCTGCCTTATCGCGAACGCTTCCTGACATGCCCGGTATCTGCGATCCCAGAAACTGATCGAGAAGCTTTTTGGCGTCGAACATACAAATCTCCTGTTTGGCTACGATTTTATGGAGATAGGAACGCAAATGCGCCAATACAAATAGCTGAACAGGCAAATATGCGAATAGCTGCAAATTCTGTGGTGGAGAGCGGGCAGTGCTTGCCCTCGACGCATCTTGCGCCTAATCATTTCATCATGAAAATCGCGACATGGAATATTAACGGCGTCAAAGCGCGTATCGAAAACCTCCAGCATTGGCTGAAGGAATCATCGCCTGACATCGCTTGCCTTCAGGAAATTAAGTCGGTGGACGATATGTTCCCACGGCTGGAGCTCGAAGCGCTCGGCTATCACGTCGAAACGCACGGGCAAAAAGGCTTCAACGGCGTCGCGATTCTTTCCAAAAAATCACCTGATGAAGTCATTCGTGGTCTTCCCGGCGACGACAGCGATGAACAGGCCCGTTTCATCGAGGCCGTTTTCTCGACCGATAAGGGCGTTCTGCGCGTCGTGTCGCTCTATCTGCCAAACGGCAATCCGATTGATACGGAAAAGTTTCCATATAAGCTTTCTTGGATGCAGCGCCTTGAGGCATGGGCCAGGAGCAGACTTGAGCTGGAAGAGCCGCTTGTGCTTGCTGGCGATTATAATGTCATTCCTGAGCCTTATGACGCGAAGAACCCGCAACAGTGGCTTGGTGATGCGCTGTTTCAGCCGCAATCACGTCAGGCGTTTCGCCGGTTGGAAAATCTGGGCTTCACCGAAGCAGTCAGAGCTGCAACAGATGATGAAGGCGTTTATACGTTCTGGGATTATCAGGCCGGTGCATGGCAGAAGAACAATGGCATTCGCATCGACCATTTGATGCTGTCGCCGGAAGCGGCGAACCATTTCGTTTCGACTGATATCGAAAAGCATGTCAGAGCATGGGAAAAGCCGTCAGACCACGTGCCTGTAACGGTGACATTATCCGTCTGATTGATCAGGCGGATTTAAATAATCAGAAATCGCCCTTGGTGGTCAGATTGCTGGAGAGTGCCACCGCATTGCGGCGGTCTGCTTCACCCGCAATAGAGAAAGCCTGTTCCTGCATATCGCGTATCCAGGTGCAGTCTTCTGTTGGGCAACGTTCAAAGGCTGCGGTCAGCATGGCTAGGCCACGCACGGTCTTACCAGCCTGAAACAGCATATTGCCAAGCATAGCTTGCGCGCTTGCATTGCCCTTCTTAGCAGAAAGCTGGAACCAGCGCGCGGCCTGCATTGGATTGGGCTCTCCGCCCTCACCGTCAAGCAACATTTTGCCGAGTTCAAACTGAGCTGCCGGATCGCCGAAATTCGATGCAGCCTGCACATAGAGATTACGAGCAAACTTAGGATTGGCATTCACCGGAGAGCCCGGAATGCCGCGCTTCACATAACCAGCGAGTGCGACCAGCGCATCAGCAACATAAGGTTCATTCTCGGAGCCCGGCTCTGCACCGTCACGAACGATCTTTTCAAAAATTTGATAGGCTTCGTAATCATTCTCTGCCACGCCGTCGCCATCGGCATACATGCGAGCGAGTTTCCACTTAGCACCCTGATGACCACGATCAGCCGCATAACGCAGAGCCTTGATCGCCTCGTCCTTGTGGCCGCTCTTGTAAGCAGAAAAACCAAACTTGAAGAGTTCAAACGGGCTACGCGATTTCTCGGAGTCATCGTTTAAATCAAAAGCCGAAGCGCTGTTACAGACAATGGCCAAGCCAAGTGCCGCAGCTATAAAGGGATATGAAAAACTGCGGATACGCATCACAACGCTGGTCTTTCACACTGATTGGAAGTTAACGACATAAGTAACAGAGTGCATTGAATTTTCGTCAACACTGAGACCCGATTTTGGCGGAAAAAAGCTCGTTTATCACCAGAACGAAGAAACAAAGATCGAACGGCTTTTTCGCCTCCCGAAAACGGATCGTTGTGAAACAATGCGTCCTTCTTCATTTTTTTCCTGTCCTGAGGGAACCAATGCTTCCCAATTCTGTTAATAGCTCTCGCCTTTCCCTAGCGGTGACGCCCCTTTGTGGCGGGAAATGGGCAAAATGCACCTCCCTCCTTCTAGCCTAAAGCAATAATAAAGACTGTTGCTGAATCATCACAAAACCACCTGTTATTGATCCCAATAGATTGCTGAAGACTTTTCATTCAAAAACCAGCGATTTTGAAAAGCTCTATACTGAGATATGATGTTTACCTGTGCTGGGGGCATCCTGAATGAGTAATAAACGACGCGATTACACCCATCGGCATCAGTCGCGAAGGCGGAAAAGCCGTGGAGCTTTAAGCAGTATCCTCTTAACTTTTCTTATCTTTTTTGTACTCATCGCGATTATTGTATCACTGCCTGATAACCGCCAGCGGGCAGGATCGCTAACGGGCAGTGTCTATGTGATTGATGGCGACACGGTCATTCTCGACAAGGTCCATATCCGCCTGCTTGGAATAGATGCTCCGGAAATGGCACAAAACTGTCAGATCGCAGGACGTGACTATCTTTGCGGCAGAGATGCACGAAATGCACTGCGCAACAGAATCAATGGCCAGTCGATTCGGTGTGAAATTTCCGGCATCGACAAATATGGCCGCGACCTAGGGCGGTGTTATCTGGGCGAGACTGATCTCAATCAATGGATGGTGGAACAAGGCTGGGCGGTTGCCTTTGGCGGCTATCGTAGCGAAGAGGCCATCGCGCGTCGTGAGAAGCGCGGCATATGGGCTGGCAGCTTCGAAGTGCCGTATCAGTGGCGCAAGGATCATCAGCAACCAAATACCGATGATGAAACCGGCCACGAAACACGATCATCCGATGTAATCAGCGATGTGATTTATTATATCAAAGGCCAAGTCGTTAAACTGCTAAATTCAATCTGATCCGGAGAATTACAGGAAGAATGGAAAATCTGGACGAGCTCAGACACTCGATCCAGGCGTGCCGCATATGTCGTGACACGCCCAAATATCTGCCGCCTTTGCCGCACGAACCCAATCCGGTCTGTATTATTGCCAATACGGCACGCATCGCGATCTGCGGACAGGCGCCCGGCATTCGCGTGCATAACAGCTCCCTGCCCTTTAACGATCCGTCCGGCGATCGGCTACGGCAATGGCTCGGCACAAGTCGCGAAGAGTTTTACGATCCGTCACTTTTCGCAATCGTACCGATGGGTTTTTGCTTTCCCGGCTATGACAAAAATGGTGGCGATCTTCCGCCACGTCGTGAATGCCGTGCCACATGGCACGACCGGGTTTTTGCATCCATGCCGCAACTCGAATTCATTCTTGTTGTCGGGCAATATGCGCTTGCCTACCATCTCCCAGAGTGGCGCAAGACAAGTCTGACGGAAACAGTTGAGAACTGGCGGAGCTTCATGGAAACGCCAAATGCTGCTGGCCGAACCGTTTTGCCTTTGCCGCATCCATCGTGGCGCAACAGTGGCTGGCTCAAACGTAATCCATGGTTTGACGCGGACGTTGTGCCCGCTTTGCAGCAAAAAATACGCGAACTGATTAACCCCAGAAAATAATTTTTAGAACCACCATTCTCAACAGAATATTTTTCCTGTAAATTCCGGCCAAGGCAAACGATAAGGTATTAAGTTTCACACATCCATAGGGTTCGGGAAACAGTTTCTAATATCAGGATAAAAATCGCATGGACAGGCTAGACAGAAAAATACTGCGTTTATTGCAGGAAGACGCAACACTGGCTGTAGCCGATGTCGCTAAGAAGGTTGGCCTATCCACAACCCCTTGCTGGCGCCGCATCCAGAAGCTTGAGGAAGACGGCGTTATCAAGCGCCGTGTTGCTATCCTCGATCCTGTGCGCATCAATGCGCGGGTTACAGTATTTGTATCCGTGCGCACCAGTTCGCACAGCAATGAATGGCTCAAACGCTTTTCGGAAGTTGTTCAGGAATTTCCAGAGGTCATCGAGTTTTACCGCATGAGCGGTGATGTCGATTATCTGCTGCGCGTGGCAGTGCCAGACATTGGTGCTTATGATGCATTCTATAAGCGCCTGATTAGCAAGATCGAAATTCGTGACGTGTCTTCATCTTTTGCGATGGAGCAGATCAAGTACACGACAGAGCTGCCGCTCGACTACATGGTGCTCGACAAAGAAAGCAATTAATCGCGCATTGCCACAAAAAAGCCCGGACTTTTTCGGCGCGCATCTTATCCGAAAACCGTTTCACACTTTTCGGGATGCGCTATGTCCGGGCTTTTTTATTTTCATTTTGTAGAACTTGTGACACCAGCTTGTTCAAATGTTGCCATTCCGCTATGGCAAAGCGCTGCCGCTTTGACGATACCGGCGGCGAGTGCTGCACCCGTTCCCTCTCCAAGACGCATCCCAAGATCGAGAAGTGGCTTCTTGCCCATTTTTTCAAGCAGCAAACGATGACCCGGCTCAGCTGACACATGGCCAAACAAGCAATGATCAAGTGATGTCGGATTTGCTGCGTAAAGAACTGCCGCAGCAGCACTGGCAACAAAGCCATCAACGATGACCGGAATTTTTTCCATGCGAGCGGCAAGGATGGCGCCTGCCATCGCGGCTAACTCTCGTCCGCCAAGGCGACGGAGAACTTCCAGCGGGTCTTTGAGGTGATCCTGATGCAGGTTGACCGCAGCACGAACAGCAGCAAGCTTGCGATGCAACAGTTCTCCCGTTGAGCCAGTACCCGGCCCAACCCAGTCTTCAGCCGCACCGCCAAACAAGCCCATAGCCATGGCTGCAGCAATCGTGGTGTTACCGATGCCCATTTCGCCAATACAAAGAAGATCCGTGCCGCCAGCAATACCTTCCATGCCGAAGGCCATGGTAGCCGCACAGGTGCGCTCGTCCATGGCTGCTTCTTCGGTGATGTCACCCGTTGGGTGTTCAAGCGCCAGATCGAAAACCTTGAGGCCCAGATCATGCGCAATGCAAAGCTGATTAATCGCAGCGCCACCGGCGGCAAAGTTCTCAACCATCTGCGCCGTGACACTTGAAGGGAATGGCGTGATGTTCTTAGCGGTCACGCCGTGATTGCCCGCAAAGACCGCAACCAGTGGACGATTGATCTGCGGAATGGATTTGCCAGTCCACGCAGCCAGCCATGCGACGATTTCTTCAAGCTGTCCGAGTGAACCCGCTGGCTTGGTCAGTGTCGCTTCCCGCGCACGCACAGCCGCTTCCGCACCAAGATCTGGCCCCGGCAGATTGCGGATGAGTTCACGAAAATCGTCAAAAGGAAGGCCACTGGCACTCATATCGTCTGGTCCAATCAATCAATGGAGGATGCAAAACTATTTTGCTCGTCCTATAAGCACTTACGAATTTTTTCAAATCACCTCTTTGCGCCAAGACTTATTGGCTGCAATTATTCCTTCTGATGCCATGTCGTTCTTAAAGCGGAGCAAGCACTTGCAGCGAAATAGCTTCATTGGAGACACAATCCGTTCTCTGGGGTTTCTAAGCCGTTTGCCGTTGCGTGCTGCATGGCTTGAGGGCTCGGGCGATTCGCTAAAAACAAGTGTGCGCGCTTTTCCGTTAGCCGGTGCGGTGCTTGGACTGCTTGCAGGCATTGCGCTGCTTATATCCGATTATCTGAACCTGCCCGCACTTGTTTCAAGCCTGATCGCTATTGGTGCACTCGCAGCGATGACAGGCGCACTCCACGAAGATGGCCTTGGCGACAGCGCAGACGGCTTTTTCGGAGCTTCAACACCTCAACGTCGTCTCGAAATTATGAAGGACTCACGTATTGGCACTTTTGCCGCGCTAATACTCATCATCTGGACAGGCCTTAAAGCCGCACTTCTCGTAACCCTTATCGAGAGAGCTGGCCCTTGTTACGCCGTGCTTGCGCTCATTGGCGCAGAATCTGCAAGCCGTGCGGCTATGCTCGCTCTCTGGTATGGTCTTCCATCAGCGCGTCCCGGTGGGCTTGCTGATAATCTGGGGCAACCGAGTTGGGAAACACTTGTCTGCGGTTGTTTGCTTGGTCTTGGTATTCTGGTGATAACCAGCATTCCAGTGGCGGGACTTGCAGGCTTCGTAAAAGCACTGCTCTTCAGCGTTGTATTAGTCTTTGGTTTTGCAAGACTCTGCGTTGCCAAAATTGGCGGTCAAACCGGAGATACGCTGGGAGCGGCACAACAGATTTGTGTGCTCGCTGTCCTGCTTGGCCTTGTCAGTGCGCTTTGATGCAACCACATTGATTTCATGAACACGACAGCAATCGAATCGCCATGCATTCTGGTGTGCGTGATAGACAGCCAAACAGGGTTTTGTCTGGGCTGCGCTCGGACGCTTGATGAAATCGCCGGTTGGTCCATGATGGATAGCGATGAACGGCGCGCAGTCATGGCGCTTTTAGCTCAGCGGCATGAAAGACTGGAAAAGAGAGAAAACTGATGGGGCGTTTGTTCTGGATCGTAATTGCAGCCATTGCAGTTGTAATTTTGCTGCTGATGGCAAACGATGACAGCGGCACAACGCTTGGAATGGCCAATGACGCCTTTGGTCAGGCAGCCTATATGGGCATATGGGGTGTGGTGCTTGCAGCTGGCATTCTCGGCTCTGGCATCAAGCTTAGCGATTTCGCCCGCAACATGGCGGTCTGGGCAGTCATTATTCTGGCGCTGGTTGCGGCCTATCAATATCGCTATGAGCTTCAGGATGTGGGAAGCCGCATCACAGCTGGCCTTATTCCCGGAAGCCCGATTTCAGGTCGCGCAACAGATGGTTCGCTGACGGTCACGCTTGCAAAATCTGCAAATGGCCATTTCGACGTTAACGGTCGCGTCAACGGCGCACGCGTGCATTTCCTTGTCGATACAGGCGCATCTTCGGTTGTTCTTTCAAAGGAAGATGCCGAGCGTGCGGGCATCGACACGTCATCGCTTGCCTATAATGTGCCGATCAGCACAGCCAATGGCAGGGCAACAGCAGCAAGCATCACCATCGCAAACTTACAGATTGGCGACATCCAACGTGAGAACATCCGCGCCATGGTTACGCAGGAAGGCTTGATGACTGGTAGTCTTCTTGGAATGAATTTCCTGCAAACACTGGGTGGGTTCAGTGTTCGCGGCGATCAGTTAATTATGATGGATTAATCAGGCCGCTTCAGCGCTGGCTTCCATGACGGACGCATATGCCTGACGCAGCAAATCACTATTAGCATCCGGCTTTGACGCATCGGTCGAGAGTATCTGGCGCCAGCGGCGTGCACCGGGTTGCCCCGTGAACAAACCAATCATATGTCGGCTGATATGCGAAAGCCTGCCCCCATCGGCAATATGCCTGTCGACATATTCGCACATCGCCTCGATAATCTCGGCCATATCGAGTTGATTTTTGTCTTCGCCATAAATCAAATGATCGACATCGGCTAAAATTGCCGGATTGTGATAGGCGACGCGGCCCAACATAACGCCATCTGTATGATCAAGATGCGCAACGGCCTCTTCAAGCGTGGCAATGCCACCATTGATACCGATAAATGTCTCCGGCAGACGCTGCTTCAAACGATAAACGCGATCATAGTCTAACGGCGGAATATCACGATTTTCCTTGGGCGAAAGACCTTTCAACCATGCTTTGCGGGCATGGACCCAAAGCGCGTCCGCTCCAGCGTTAAGAACCTGATCGGCAACCGCATCGAGTGCTACTTCCGGGTCCTGATCATCAACGCCAATCCGGCATTTGACAGTGACAGGCACAGAAACAACCTCTTTCATCGCAGCAACACAGCGGGCAACCACATCCGGCGTCTGCATGAGGCAAGCGCCGAAGGTTCCCGACTGCACACGATCAGACGGACAACCGACATTGAGATTGATTTCATCATAGCCAAAGCCTGTGCCGATCCGTGCAGCTTCCTGCAATTTAACGGGATCGGAACCGCCAAGCTGAAGGGCTATCGGATGCTCTGCTGCGTCAAACCCCATCAACCGCTCACGTGGGCCGTGGATGGCAGCATCGGCGACAACCATCTCGGTGTAGAGAAGAGCACGCTTTGAAAACAGCCTGTGAAAATAGCGGCAATGTCTATCAGACCAATCCAACATCGGCGCTACGGAGAACCGATGGTCGGGATAATTGCTCTTTTTATTTTTTATATCAGTCATTTAAACAATTATCCTGAGAATGCGATTCATCTGAGCATCAAGGCTTCAGATTGAAGGCCGTGCTATAAGTCGCGCAAAAAGCCACAAACAATACAAATGATCAAGTTTTTGGGCCGCGAAGGCGATCAAATCATCGAATAGTGTGACTTCCGCGCCTATTACGAATTAAGATCATGATACGCGATTCTTAATACCAAAACTTGAGGACCATATTTTGACCGACCTGTCCCCCTTCAATAAGTCGTTCGATGCCTTTCTGTTTGATATGGACGGCACTGTTCTGAGTTCCATTGCAGCGACCGAACGCGTCTGGGGACAATGGGCCACTCGCCACGGTATTGATCCTGTGACGTTCGTTCCAACCATTCATGGAGTGCGTGCAGTGGACACGGTGCGCAGGCTTGGTTTGCCGCATCTCGATCCGGATACAGAAGCCAAGATCCTGCTTGATGCGGAAATGGCCGATCTGGACGGAATTGAAGCCATTGAAGGTGCAATTGATTTCCTCAAATCGTTACCAGAAGATCGCTGGGCAATCGTCACCTCTGCACCTATAGAGCTGGCGCGTCGTCGCCTTGCGGCCGCCGGTATTGCGCTACCGAAGGTCATTGTTTCGGCGGAAGATGTCGAGCGCGGAAAGCCTAGCCCTGAATGCTTCCAGCTTGGTGCAAAGCGGCTCGGTTTTGATCCGCATAATTGTCTGGTTTTTGAAGATGCACCTGCGGGTATTGTTGCAGGTGAAACAGCTGGCGCGCATGTCGTTGTGGTGACGGCAACACATCCGCATTCGCCGGAAACTGCCCATAAGAGCATCAATAGCTACAAAGAATTGAAACTGTCGGTCGATGGAGAAACAGGTATCCTGTCGCTGACCGACGCTTCAATTTGATACGAATATGAAAGGCGCGTGTTAAATCACGCGCCGTCCTTCTCGCCAGACCGTGCGGATGATCGGCACATGTTCGGCAATCTGTACCCGCACAAGATCACCTCGTTTGCCAATGGCGATCTCGCCGCGATCATCAAAACCGACAGCTTTGGCAGGATTGGTGGACACGAACCGCATTGCCTGCGGCAACGTGATTTCATCCATCACATCGGCCATGAAGAATGCCGCCTGCATCATGCTTGCCGGGATATAATCCGACGAAATAATATCGAGATGACCCGCCTCGGCCAATTCACGCGCAGAAACATTGCCGGAATGCGAGCCGCCGCGCACCACATTGGGTGCTCCCATCAGAACTGACATGCCGGAATCTTTTGAAGTTTTCGCAGCCAGATGCGTAGTCGGAAATTCGGCAACGCGAATACCCTGCGTCTTTGCTTCCGCGACATGGTCTGCTGTTGCATCATCATGGCTCGCAAGCACAATCCCGCGTGCATTACAGGCATCTGAGATTGCAGTCCGGTTTGATGCCGAGTGCTGCTGAGACTGGCCCATACGCTTTTCGCAATAGCGGATGAACTCTTCTTCCGAGACCCTAAGCTTGCTCATGTAATAGAGCTTATAGGTCTCAATATCGGTAAACTGCCGCTGACCGGGCGCATGGTCCATCAGTGATACAAGTTTGACCAGCGGGTGAATGCCAAAACGCTCAAAAGCACTCAGGCAATCAGGGGCCGAAACCTCGCAACGCAAATGCAGATAATGATCAGCACGCAGCCGTCCGGCTTCACGGCCTTCTGCGATGGCAGAGGAAAGCTTGCGCATATCTTCAACGCCGGTAGCAGCTTCGTCGTCAAAACCAATCCGCAATGCATCAAACACGGTTGTAATGCCAGAAGCGGCAATCTGCGCATCATGCGCCTGCACCGCCGCAATCGGATTCCAACGCACCTTTGGGCGCGGCGCATAGTGGCCTTCAAGATGATCGGTGTGTAGCTCTACCAGACCCGGCGTCAGATAATCGCCTTCCATATCTTTGCCGGAAACGGATGAGCCAGATGCAATATCAGCGATCATACCATCAATGATTTTTACTGTTCCTTGGATTACTTCATCCGGCAGAATAATATTGGCATTTTTTAAAATGAGTTCAGTCGTCATTCCTTATGGCCTCCCCACAGCCCTTGAGGACCGTTTGGGCACCTTATCACCCCCTGTCATGGGATGAAGCGAATGAATCTCGAATGGCGCACCTTTTTCGCGTTCCACAAAAAGCGCCAGATTGGCAACCTCGACTGGTTCATCGAGAACCGGTGCAAAAAACTCATCCAGCGTACGTTCGACCTGTGGACGCTGCTTTTCATCAACAGGGCCGGTCAATGTCATATGAAACCGAAACTCTTCGAATACATAAGGGTAACCCCAGCGATCCAGATTTTGCCGCTGTGCGTCGCTCAATCGTTCTGGGCGGCGCTTTGCGATTTCTGCATCACGCAAGGGCGCACGAAAACGGTCAAATGATACAACAACGTCATTCGCCAGTTGGTTGAGCTCAGCCACGGGCTCTTCAGGAACAAGCGCGAAGAACGGACCAATGCCCTGCACTTTCAGGCGCGGAATAGCGAACGGCGCGGTCGAAGACGCAAAATACATAAGCGCAGAAAGCAGATCGCTTTCCTGAAACCCATCATCAAGCCTGAATGGTGCTTTCAAAGTTCCATGAAAGCCGTAACGGCGCGGTTCTTCCGTGAGTGCAGCGATATCTTCTGCTGCAAGAGTGCGAATCGCCGGAAGTTTCACAGCCTCGCCACTAAACGCACTGCGCCCCAACCAATTTGCAGCAACTTTCAAAAGCGCATCGCCCGAAGGCGGCGTGAAATAAATCGCGTAACGCATAGTGATTCCTCTTTTGCCGGGATCGTTACACGAGGAATGTGGCAAGTCGATAAAGGCTGGCTAAATCAGGATTTTACATCAGAGGAAATTCGTATAGGCGTATGCCCCAATAGCTATGAGGAGATAATAATGGGTGGTTTCGCGTCGATTGGTGAATGCATGATCGAACTATCAGGAGGCGATAGCGATCAATGGCGCATGGGCTACGCGGGCGACACGCTGAATACCGCCTGGTATATGCGTGCACTGGCCGATCCATCATTTCCAGTCGATTACGTCAGCGCATTTGGCGAAGACGACTTTTCGCAGAAACAACGCGCATTTCTTGATG
>Ga0308165_1001263_pt1 | contig 36659 bp, 31 predicted proteins | sample PhyWR2_FD_201032 | JGI IMG/M metagenome (GOLD analysis project Ga0308165, IMG submission 201032) | Phyllosphere microbial communities from UC Gill Tract Community Farm, Albany, California, United States - DLSLW.R2 | ecosystem: Host-associated > Plants > Phyllosphere > Unclassified | place: USA...
AGTGGCGGGCGATGGCGATCGCGAGGGGGAGGGACGGGTCGTACTTCCCGGTCTCGATCGAGTTGATGGTCTGGCGTGAGACACCGAGGGCGGTGCCGAGCGCCCCTTGAGACAGTCCTGCGGCCTCCCGCAGGGTGCGGACGTCGTTGCGCATGCAGGTCACCTAGCTCGGGTCTGGACGGGGTGCCGTGGTGGTGGGTGTGGTCGTGCCACTCGTGGCCTCGCGATCGGCGGTGGTACCGATCTGGGTTGTCGCGGGCTCGGCGGGCACCGAGAGCATCAGCGCCCGGAGATCCACGAGCGTGTGCAAGACCATCGGCAGGAGGAGGCTGCCCGTCACGAAGAAGAGCCCGGCCATGAGAGCGCCGAAGATCCCTGTGCTGACGATCCCGGTCCATCCCTGGTACCAGTGGGCGAGCCCGAAGGACACGGCTGCGACCGTGACGAGCAGGGCCGTGGGAGCGTCGCTCGGCAGGACGACCGCGAGCGTGAGCAGGAGCAGGCCTCGGTAGGTGATCTCTTCCGTGACACCGGCGCTCAGCGAGAGCATCGCCCATCCGCGCCGGCCGGCTGCGGTCCTGGGGAGCATCGGCAGGACGGCGGCCATCTGGCCTCGAGTTTCCGCGGCGGGAGCCTTTGACTCGTCTGAGGTGGCCGCGGCAGTGGGTGCGCTGGCCGCGGCGCGGCGTGAGCGCCACCTACGGACGAGCATGGCCAGTGCGACCACGACGATCATGAGCAGCACGCCGGCGATCATCCCGCGCACGGCGCTGCTGGCCACCGAGTCGCTGCTCGGCCACGACGGCCAGCGCGCGCCGATGTCGGCGAGGCCCACGCCGGGGAGCGCGAGGACGAGTGCGACGGCCAGGATCGCGGACGTGCACCCCTGGAGCGTCCACGACCTGTAGTGGCGCAGCCGGGCTGGTTCGCCCTCGGCTGCCTCTTCGACGCGGAACCGCGCGAAGGAGCGTCGGCCCGTGATCGGCTCGCGCAGGACGAGCACGAGCGAGGCGACGGCGAGCAGGACCACTGTGAAGGCGGGTGGGTCGAGCGACTGGAGGTGCGAGACGAGGTCGTTCACGGATACTCCGTTCGGGTGTCAAAGGAGCTTGACTCCTGTCAAGCATGCTTGACTGCGAATGGGGTGTCAAGGGTGCTTGTCTCCCGTGGCCCGTGGCCCGTGGCCCGCGACTCCGCAACCTGCGACCCCGTGGCACCAAGAGCAAGGGAGCACGGGCGGCACAGGACGCGAGCATGCCCCGCGGTGCTGAACACCTCCGAGACCGGCACGACGACAGACGCCCCGGACCTCCCTGCAGGGAGGTCCGGGGCGTCTGGAGGCATGCTGGCGTCGGACCGGGGTCTACTTCCTGCCCTTCTCGACTCGCCAGAGACGAGCCGACCCGAGTCCGGCCTTACCGACAGGTCGGCCGGCAGCCGGTCACCTGGATCGCGGTCAGCGTCCGGCGAGCATCTCGACGACGGTCTCTCGGGACTCTGTCATCGCGACGAAGTCCACGCGGGTGTCCTCGAACTGCTCCTCGCCGTCGGTGAACATCTTCTCGGTGAGGGGGCCGGCAGCGTCGTCGTTGACGACCACGGTGATCCACACCGCGTAGTCCTCGGGGGCGTCGGCGGGGATCAGCTCGCGGACCGCGGGGGTCGCGAGCGACGCGATGGTCAGCTCGACGAGGCGGCGCAGGTCGACCTGTGTCTGGGCGTCCGCTCCGGTCTCGCCCAGCACGACGATCTCAGTGCGCAGGCGTGAGTTCTCCTCGTCCCAGACGAACACCCCGGGCACCAGACCCTCGCTCGGCTCGGGGCCGCGGACGACCGGCTTCGCGGGGACCGCAGGCGTGACAGCGGCGGCAGCAGCGGGCTCTTCCTCGACGACGACCGGCAGCGGAGTCTCGACGACAGACAGCGGGATCGACCGGCCCAGGCGCTCCTGCAAGATCTCGACGTTGCGCTTCGCGAGCGGACCGAGCGGGGTGGTCGCGTCGACCTGGATCCGGACGCCGGCGCCGGAGGTGCCCTCCGGGATGCTGTGGCCGAAGTCGCCCGCCTGGACCGAGCGCACCACGGCGACGATCGCGTCGGACAGGGTGTCGGCGACGAGGCTCGCGTCAGGGCTGCTCGAGTCGAACGGCAGGTGCACGACCACGCTGTTCCCCTCGGCGTCCCACACCTCCGTGACACCCGGCGGGAGTGCAGTGACGGCGGGCTTGCGGGAGAAGGGCATCTTCATGGTCTGACCTTATCTGCCCGGGCCCGGCGCACCGCACGTGAGAGTCAGCGCGCCCCGAAGACCGCCGACCCGACGCGGACGATCGTCGCACCCTCGGCCACGGCCCACTCGAGGTCCTGGGACATGCCCATCGACAGCTCCCGGGCGCCCTGGGTCCCGTGGGCCCCCGAGCCGACCACCTCGTCGCGGATCTCGCGCAGCCGGGCGAAGCCGGCCCGGACCAGGCCCTCATCGGTCGACCGTGCGCCGATCGTCATGAAGCCGGACAGCCTGAGGCCGCCCACCTCGGCGACAGCGAGCGCGAGGTCGACGGCTGCGTCGGGGGAGACACCAGCCTTGGACTCTTCGCCCGAGACGTTCACCTGGACGAAGACGTCGAGCACGGCGCTCGCGGACGGTGCCGAGGGCTCGAGGTGGCCGCCGGCCTGGGCACTGGCCGGGGACGCGTGCGCGGCAGCCGAGGCGAGCACGCGGCTGCCGATCTTCTCGGCGAGGGCGAGAGAGTCGACGGTCTCGATGCAGCCCCGGCCGTGCTGGGCCAGGGCGCGCAGCGCGTGGTTCACCTTGTTGGACTGGAGGGGGCCGATGAGGTGCGCGGTCAGCCCGAGGTCGGCGAGGGCCGGTGCCTTCTCGGTGAGCTCTTGGACGCGGTTCTCGCCGACGAGGACCGGCGACCCGCGACCGGCGGCACGGTCGGCCAGCACCGCAGCCCGCACGGCGGCGGCGTCCTGAGTCTTGGTGGCCAGGAGCAGGCGGACCCACGAGGTGGCCTCATCCGAGTCGCTGACACCAGACGACCCGAGCCCGGTGCCGCTGCGCGCCTGCTCGATGCGGTCGTGCACACGGGCCAGCGCGTCGGCGTACGCGGCGTGGGCCGGGGACGACGCAGCCTGAGGTGTCGAGGAGGTCGGGGGCATGGACAGCATCGTAGTTCTCGTGGTCGTGCGACAGACTGTCCCGGTGGACCACGGGTACGACGAACGCGAGCAGACCGCCGAGCCGAGGACAGAGCCGGCCGCGGTTCCTCCCAGAGCGCCCGCAGCCGGCGGTGGGGACGACGCCTCCGACGGGCGGGTCGTCGACCCTGGCGCGCTCCCGGAGGGCCGCGTCCCCAGGGTGCTGAGGTCCGCCGTGCGCGGCCCGCTCGTCCACTGGCCGGTGACGCTGCTGACCTTCGTGGCCTTCGCCGCCTACCTCACGCTCTCGCTGGCCCGCTGGTACAGGTGGGAGAACCCGTCCTGGGACAACGCGATCTTCGAGCAGGCCGTCGCCGGGTACGCCCGGCTCGGTGCGCCGATCGTGCCCATCAAGGGGCCGGACTTCAACCAGCTGGGTGACCACTTCTCCCCGCTGCTCGTGGTGCTCGCGCCCTTCTACCGCCTGTTCCCCTCGCCCGTGACGCTGCTCGTCGCGCAGTGCGTGCTCGTCGCGGTGTCGATCGTGCCGATCACGCTCGTCGCGCGACGTCTGCTCGGTGCCTGGCCGGGGCTGGCCGTCGGCTTCGCCTACGCCTTCGCGTGGGGCATCCAGTCGGCTGTCGACGTGCAGTTCCACGAGTACTCCCTCGCGGTGCCGATCCTCGCCTTCGGCATGGCGGCCTTCCTCACCGAGAGGTGGCGGGCGAGCGCGATCTGGGTCGTCCTGCTGCTCGGGGTCAAGGAAGACCTCGGGCTGACGGTCGCCGCCTTCGGGGTCGTCCTCTGGTTGCGCGGGCAGCGACGGCTCGGTGCGGTCGTCGCGGCGACCGGCACCGTCGGCTTCGTGCTGGTGCTCACGGTGATCATCCCGTTCTTCAACCCGCAGGGCCGTTACGACTACTGGGGCAAGCTGAGCGAGGACGGCTCGGCGGCGAGCTCGGGGAGCACGGTCTCGGGGCTGCTCGACACCTTCGCGGGGCTGCTGACGCCTGCGGTCAAGATCGAGACGCTCGTGATGCTCGTCGTCATCACCGCGCTGGTCGCGCTGCGGTCGCCGCTCGCCCTCGTCGCCGTGCCCACCCTCGTGTGGCGCTTCGCGGGGTCGACGGTCTTCTACTGGGGGACGACGTGGCACTACTCCGTCATCCTCATGCCCATCCTCTTCGCCGCCGCGATCGACGGGATCGTGCGCCTGCGCGCGTCCAGGTTCGAGCTGCTGCGCACCTACGCCCGGCTGGCGCCCGTCGCGATGGCCGTGGTCGCGGCTGTCCTCGTGACGCAGTTCCCGCTCCGCGACCTGTGGTCGCCCGCCACCTACGAGCGCAGCGACCGGATCGCCTCGGCTGAGCGCGCCGTCGCAGCGGTCCCGGCCGGTGCGAGCGTGGCGAGCGATCGTGGGCTCATCGTCCAGCTCGCGACCGACCGCGAGGTCTACTGGATCTCGACCGACCCGTCCGTGCGGCCCGACTACGTGGTCGTCGACAGGCTGTCGTGGGGCGGGAACGCCCCTGTCGACGTCGAGCAGTACGCCGAGCGGGCCTACCCGGGGACGACGTACTCCGTGGTCTTCGACGAGGACGGGTACGTGATCGTCGAGCGCACGGCGGGCTGACGGGAGTTGCCGGCGGGCCGGTGTATGCGCTGGGTCGCAGCACAGGCCTTGTCGGGCCGCGGGAGAGCGGTGCCGACCTCGCGGCGAGGCCGCTGTCATCCTGCCCGCGAGAGGCCCTGGGCCTACGCTCAGACCATGAACACGATCCTCAACATCATCTGGTTGGTGTTCGCCGGCTTCTGGATGGCCGTCGGGTACGCGGTCGCGGGCATCGTCTGCTGCGTCCTCATCATCACCATCCCCTTCGGCATCGCGTCCTTCCGCATGGCGAACTACGTGCTGTGGCCCTTCGGCCGGACCGTCGTCGACCACCCGGGCGCCGGTGCGTGGTCGACGATCGGGAACATCGTGTGGCTGGTCGTCGCGGGCTGGTGGCTCGCCATCGGGCACCTGCTCACCGGGATCGCGTTGTGCGTCACGATCATCGGGATTCCCATGGGTATCGCGAGCTTCAAGCTCATCCCGATCTCGCTGCTGCCCCTCGGCAAGGAGATCGTCTCGACGGACAGGCCCTTCGGGCGGTACTGAGCCGTCCCGGTCCCCGTCAGGTGGAGCGGGAGACTCTCGGTCCTGACCTGAGCGGGCGCCGAGGTGCTGCGTCGAGGTCCGTCGCGCTGTGCGCCGCACACAGGTCCGGGCTGCTCGACTCCGCGTGACCGATGACCGTGCTGAGGCGTCCGAGCGTGGCGGTGAGGTCGTCGATCGTGGCCGCGATGCGGTCGCGCTCGCGGACGAGGAGCTCGAGGGCGTCCTCTGTGGCGCTGCCGGAGTCCACGCTCGGCAAGATCCCGCGGATGGTCCGGCTCGACAGGCCCGCGGCGTAGAAGTGCTGGACGAGACGGACACGGTCCACGGTCTCGCCGGCGTAGTCGCGCTGACCGCCAGAGGTCCGGGTGGACTCGACGAGGCCCTGCTCCTCGTAGTACCGCAGCGAGCGCACGCTCGCGCCTGTCCTGGCCGCGACGTCACCGATGCGCACAGAGTCCTCCTCGTCACGGGCTTGCACCTGACACTGGTGTCAGGTCTTACGGTACCGGGACGTGGCCGACGCCCCGTCCGAGCCGCATCCCTGGACGAAGAGAGAACGACGTGAACCTGTCTGAGCACACCGCCCTGGTCACCGGCGCCAACCGAGGGATCGGCAGCCACTTCGTGGCCGAGCTGCTCGAGCGTGGGGTCCGCAAGGTCTATGCCACGGCCCGCCAGCCCGAGCTGATCTCGACGCCCGGCGTGGAGGTGGTCCGGCTCGACCTGCTCGACCGAGAGTCCGTCGGCGAGGCTGCCCGCGCCGCGAGCGACGTGACGCTGCTGGTCAACAACGCAGGGATCGGCACGTCTGCGCCTCTGCTCACCGGGGACCTCGCCGAGGCCCACCGTCACATGGACACCCACTTCTGGGGGACGCTGGACGTGGTCCGTGCCTTCGCCCCGGTGCTCGCGGCCAACGGCGGGGGGAGCATCGTCAACGTCCTGTCGGCCCTGTCGTGGTTCGTCTCACCGGGCAACGGTGCGTACGCGGCCGCCAAGTCGGCCGAGTGGAGCCTGACCAACGCGCTGCGGCTCGAGCTGGCGGCGCAGGGGACCTTCGTCCAGGGTGTGCACCTCGGAGCCGCGGACACCGACATGATGTCCGGCTACGACGGACCGAAGACCGACCCGAGGGACGTGGCCCGAGCGTCGCTCGACGGTCTGGCCGCGGGCCGGTTCGAGGTGCTCGTCGACGACACCGCGGCGATGGTCAAGGCCGCTCTCGCGGGGGACCCTGCGGAGCTCTACGGGCCGATGCTCGCAGGCTGACCCGGGTCGGCCTGAGACGTGCCCGGCTGGGTCGGTGACGAGACCCAGAGCCGTGCCGGCAGGGGAGCCCGGAACCGGCCGGCGTGGGGCGCGCAGGCCGGTCCAGCCTGCGTGGGGCGCGTTGGCCGGTCCGGCCTGCGGTGCCTCAGTCGCGGGCGATGTCGGCAGTCGTGGCGCTCGTCGCCGACACGAGGTCTGTCGGCGACAGGCCGATGTCTAGCCCGCGGCGGCCGCCCGAGACGTAGACGGTGTCGTGGGTGAGCGCGGAGGCGTCCACGACGGTCGTGTGCGGTGTGCGCTGCCCGAGGGGGGAGATGCCTCCGACGACGTAGCCGGTCGCGCGCTCGGCGTCGGCCTTGTCGGCCATCGTCGCCTTCTTGCCACCGACGGCGTGCGCGAGAGCCTTGAGGTCGAGCGTGCGGTCGACCGGGACGATGCCGACGACGAGGTGCCCGTCGACCGAGGCCATGAGCGTCTTGAACACCTTCGCGGGTTCGACGCCGATCGCCTGCGCAGCCTCGAGGCCGTAGCCGAGGTCGCTCGACGGGTCGTGCTCGTACGGGTGGACGGTGTGCACGACACCGGCCTTCGCGAGCGCGACGATCGCAGGGGTGGCGCCGTGGGCGGCGTGGTCGTCCTTCTTCGCGTGCTTCGACATGCCTCCACGCTAGCCCCTCTGACCGGCGGCGACGCCCTGGACGTCCGAGGCTGGTTCGTCCTGCCGGATGGTGGGCGGACCTGGCCGCGGTCGAGCGCCACGGCTAGGGTCGGCGTCATGACTCGCAGCCGTGACTTCGCCCAGGTCGACGTGTTCACCTCCGTGCCCTACCAGGGCAACCCTGTCGCGGTCGTCCTCGACGCAGACGGCATGACCGACGACGAGATGGCGGCCTTCGCCCGCTGGACCAACCTCTCCGAGACCACCTTCGTGCTCCCGGCGCGCGAGACCGGCGCGGACTACAGGCTGCGCATCTTCACGACGCGCGGTGAGCTGCCCTTCGCGGGGCACCCCACCCTCGGCAGCGCGCACGCGTGGCTCGAGGCTGGCGGGCGCCAGTGGGGCGTCGACATCGTGCAGGAGTGCGAGGTGGGGCTCGTGCGGATCCGCCGCGACGGGTCTCGGCTCGCCTTCGCGGCGCCGCCGCTACGACGGTCCGGCCCTGTCGACGAGGTGACGAGCGAGAACGTCGCCGCGGCTCTCGGGCTGGACCTGAGCGACCTGCGTGACCTCGCGTGGGTCGACAACGGACCCGGGTGGCTCGGGGTGCTGCTCGCCGACGGCGACACCGTGCGCCGCGTGCAGCCCGACTACTCCGTGATGGGTGATCACGACCTCAAGCTCGGTGTCGTCGGGCTGTGGGACGCCGAGTCGGCACAGGGGAAGGCGGGCATCGCTGCCGAGGTCCGGGCCTTCATCCCTGGCGAGGGTGCTCCCGAGGACCCGGTCACGGGCAGCCTCAACGCGGGGCTCGCCCAGTGGCTCGTGCCGCTCGGCGTGCTCCCCGGCACCTACGTGGCCGGTCAGGGCTGGGCCCTCCAGCGCGACGGCCGCGTGCACGTCGAGCAGGACGGCGCCGACATCTGGGTCGGCGGCAGCGCCGTCACCTGCATCCGCGGGACCGTCGAGGCCTGACCGGTCGCTACATCGCCGCGACGTCGGTGACGTGCAGGACGACCTCGCCGGCCTCGTCGCTCGCGTCGAGGTCGACGGTCGCGGTGATGGCCCAGTCGTGGTCGCCGTCGGGGTCGTCGAGCACCTGGCGGACGGTCCAGAACCGGGGGTTGCCGTCGACGCCCTCGGTGATGGTGAGCAGCTTGGGGGAGCGGGCCTGCGGGCCGAAGCCGATCGCGTCGTCGCCGTAGTGCTCGAACATCGGGTCGAGGGCGTCGGCCCACGCGTCGGCGTCCCACCCGTCGGCGCCGTCGAGGGAGCCGAGGGTCGAGTACGCCTCGCGGGATGCGAGCTCGACCCGCTTGAACATCGCGTTGCGCAGCAGCACCCTGAAGGCGCGGACGTTCCCGGTGACCGGGCGGACCGGCGCCTCGACGGACGTCCCGTTGAGCGGTGAGTCACCGGTGAGCGTGTCGGCGTCGTCGTCGACAGGGTTGGACAGCCGCTCCCACTCGTCGAGCAGGCTCGAGTCGACGCCGCGGACGAGCTCGCCCAACCACTCGACGAGGTCTTCGACCTCTTCGGTCTTGTGCTCGGTCGACACCGTCTGGCGCAGCGTCCGGTACGCGTCGGCGAGGTAGCGCAGCACGACACCCTCGGTGCGGTCGAGCTGGTACTTCGACACGAACTCCGCGAAGGTCATGGCCCGCTCGACCATGTCGCGCACCACAGACTTGGGCGAGAGCTCCTGGTCGGCGACCCACGGGTTGGTCTTCTTGTACGTCTCGAAGGCCGCGGTCAGCAGCTCCTCGAGAGGCTTGGGCCACGAGACGTCCTCGAGGGCGGCCATGCGCTCCTCGTAGTCGTAGCCCTCGGCCTTGAGTGCGCCGATGGCCTCTCCGCGGGCTGCGCGCTGCTGGCCGTAGAGGACCTGGCGGGGGTCGTCGAGGGTGGCCTCGATGACCGAGACGACGTCGAGGGCGTGCGTGGGCGACTCGGGGTCGAGGAGGTCCTGGGCGGCGAGCGCGAAGGGGGAGAGCGGCTGGTTGAGCGCGAAGTCGCGCGGCAGGTCGACCGTGAGACGGACCGTGTAGCCGCCCTTGCCGTCCGAGACCTTCTCGACGATCCCCGCCTGGCGCAGCGAGCGGTAGATGCGGAACACCTGGCGCACGTGCGCGGCCTTGTTCTGCTCCGAGTCGTGGTTCGCGGTGAGCAGGTGACGCATGGCGCTCACAGGGTCGCCGCTCGCCTTCGTGCTGCGGGCCAGCACGTTGAGCACGAGGGCGTGGCTCACCGTGAAGTGGCTGGTCAGCGGTTCGGGGTCGGCGTCGCGGAGACGCTCGAAGGTCTTGTCCGTCCAGTTGACCGCGCCGGCCGGTGCCTTCTTGCGGACGATCTTCTTGAGCTTCTTCGGGTCGTCGCCCGCGCGCTCGAGCAGCTTGCGGTTCTCGATGACGTGCTCGGGCGCCATGACGATCACGTCGCCCATGGTGTCGTAGCCAGCGCGCCCGGCCCGTCCGGCGATCTGGTGGAACTCGCGGGCGGTCAGGTGACGCATGCGCTCGCCGTCGAACTTCACGACGCTCGTCAGCAGCACCGTGCGGATCGGCACGTTGATGCCGACGCCCAGGGTGTCGGTGCCGCAGACGACCTTGAGCAGGCCCTTCTGGGTGAGGCGCTCGACCACCCGGCGGTACTTGGGCAGCATGCCGGCGTGGTGCACACCGATCCCCGCGCGCAGGTACTTGCTGAGGGACTTGCCGAAGCCCGAGGTGAAGCGGAAGTCACCGAGCTCCTCGACGATCGCCGCCTTCTCCTCCTTGCTGGCGAGGTTGGTGCTCAGCAGCGACTGGGCGCGGTCGACGGCGTCCTTCTGCGTGAAGTGCACGACGTACACCGGGGCGCGGTGCGTGTGCACGAGGTCTTCGATGACCTCGCCGAGGGGCTCGACCACGTAGCTGAAGCTCAGCGGGACCGGGCGGTCGACGCTCGTGACCTCGGCGACTGTGCGGCCGGTGCGCTCCTCGAGGTCGGTGCGGAACATCTCGGTGTCACCGAGGGTCGCCGACATGAGCAAGAACTGCGCCTTGGGCAGCTCGAGCAGCGGCACCTGCCACGCCCAGCCGCGCTGGGGGTCGGCGTAGAAGTGGAACTCGTCCATGACCACCTGGTCGACACCCGGGTCCTCAGCGTCGACCCCGCCCGTGCGCAGCGCGATGTTCGCGAGGATCTCCGCGGTGCAGCAGATGATCGGAGCCGTCGGGTTGACCGACGAGTCGCCCGTCATCATGCCGACGTTCTCGGAGCCGAAGACCTCGACGAGGGCGAAGAACTTCTCGCTCACGAGCGCCTTGAGGGGGGCCGTGTAGAAGGACCGCTTGCCCTCGGCCATCGCCACGTAGTGCGCGCCCGTCGCCACGAGGGACTTGCCCGAGCCCGTGGGGGTGCTGAGGATGACGTGCGAGCCCGAGACCAGCTCGATGAGCGCCTCTTCCTGCGCCGGGTACAGGTTCAGGCCCCTGTCCTGCGCCCACGACGCGAAGCCCTGGAACAGCTCGTCCGGGTCCGGTGCGGCACCGCCCACGGCGGGCGGGATGTGGTCGAGGAGGCTGATCTGGTACGGCGTCGTGGAGGTCACCCGGACCATTCTCCCAGGTTTGGCGCCGACCGGGGCGACTCCTCGTGCACGGTGCCTCGCGCGGCGCCACCCACGTGCACAGGCGCAGCCCTCAACCAGGTCCGCCGTCACCAGCGTGACGCCTCTCGACCCGCCGGAGGGGCGTGCCGCTGACCAGGACAGTCCTGCCGACAGGCCGAGGCGCATGTACGCTCCGGTGATCTGTCAGCCTGCCCGACCCCGCACGACCGAGGAGCACCGCTCATGGAGAACCTCAGGAACGCAGTCATCGTCCCGGTGAGCGACTTCCTCTACACGTACATCCTCATCGCGCTGCTCGTCGGTGCGGGGATCTACTTCACCGTCCGCACCCGGGCCGTCCAGGTCCGCCTCGCACGGCAGATGTGGCGGGTGGTCGCCGGTTCCCGCGGCGACGCCGACGGCGGGATCTCGTCGTTCCAGGCCTTCTGCGTCGGTCTCGCGTCCAGGGTCGGCACGGGCAACATCGTCGGTGTCGCGATCGCCCTGACCCTCGGCGGGCCCGGAGCCATCTTCTGGATGTGGATGGTGGCCCTGCTCGGCATGGCGACAGCCTTCATCGAGGCGACGCTCGGCCAGCTGTTCAAGGTCCGCTCGGCAGACGGCAGCTTCCGCGGTGGCCCGGCCTACTACATCCAGCGCGGCCTCGGCTCCCGGCCTGCGGCCGTGCTCTTCGCCGTCCTGCTGATCTTCGCCTTCGGCTTCGCGTTCAACATGGTCCAGGCCAACACGATCTCGGACGCGCTCAGCTCCGGTCACGGCGTCGACGCGTCCTGGACGGCCGTGGGCCTCATGGCGCTCGCGGCCCCTGTCCTCTTCGGCGGCGTCAGGCGCATCGCCTCGGTCGCCGGGATCATGCTCCCGATCATGGCCCTCGTCTACGTGCTGCTGGCCCTCGTCGTCGTCGCCCTCAACGTCACCGAGATCCCGCGTGTCCTCCTGCAGATCGTCGAGGGAGCCTTCGGGATCGACGAAGCCCTGGCCGGGACGGCCGGCGGGATCCTCGCAGCGCTGCTCAACGGAGTCCGTCGCGGGCTCTTCTCCAACGAGGCCGGGATGGGGAGCGCCCCCAACACCGCGGCGACGGCCACGGTCAGCCACCCCGCCAAGCAGGGGCTCGTGCAGTCCCTCGGCGTGTTCGTCGACACGATGATCGTGTGCTCGGCCACCGCCTTCATGATCCTCGTCGCCGGACCGACCGTCTACGACCCGGGCACGACGACCGAGGCCAGCGGCGCCGCGCTGACAGCCAACGCCGTCGCCGAGTCCCTCGGCACCTGGACCACCCCGCTCATGACGGTCCTCGTGTTCTTCTTCGCCTTCTCCTCGGTGCTCGGCAACTACTCCTACGCCGAGGGCAACCTCGAGTTCCTCGGGGTCCGCGGCCGTGGGCTCACGATCCTGCGCGTGCTCGTCCTCGCGGCCGTCGGAGCCGGGGCCCTGCTCAGCCTCGAGGTGGTGTGGGCGCTCGCAGACGTCGCGATGGCCTTCATGGCGATCGTCAACCTCGTGGCGATCGCGCTCCTCGGCAGGTGGGCCTTCGGGGCGCTCCGCGACTACGAGCACCAGCTGCGGTCGGGTTCTGGGGTCCAGGACTTCGTCGACGGCAACCAGTTCATGCCGGGGAGACTCCCGGGCGACGTGTGGCCGGCTCAGGAGTCGGCAGCACGCCGCTGAGCAGGAGGACCTGACGACTCGCGCACCACGAGCTCGGGGCGCAGCAGCACCGACCGCCCCGGCTCGGTCTGGCCGCGCGTGCCGTGGGACAGGATCTCCTCGACGGCCAGCCGTGCCATCTGGGCGATCGGCTGGCGGACCGTCGTCAGGGGCGGGTCGTAGAGGTCGGCGAGGATGATGTCGTCGAAGCCGACCACGGAGACGTCGACCCCGACGGTCAGACCGAGGTCGCGCAGCCCGCGGCAGACCCCGAGCGCAGTCATGTCGTTGATGGCGACCACCCCTGTCGGGTGGTCGGGACGGTCGAAGATCTCGTGGGCTGCGCGCCGGCCGACCTCTGCGGCCTCGACGTCACCGAAGGGGACGTCGTCCTGGCCGGTCCAGCCTTGGGTGTCAGGGACCTGGAGCCCCGCGCCCTCGAGCGCTGCGCAGAAGCCGCGGAAGCGGGCCGCACGGTTGACCGAGCCGAGGGAGCCTGAGACGAAGGTCAGGTCGGTGTGGCCGAGGTCGAGCAGGTGCTGCGTGGCCAGGTGGGCGCCCATGACGTTGTCGATGCTGATCGAGACGACCGAGCCCGGGTCGTCCGCCTGGGCGGGCCTGTCGAAGGTCACGAGCTCGAGGCCGCGCTCGACGATCGGTGCCAGGTGGTCGAGCGAGGGCAGCGAGGTGCACAGCACCATGCCGCGGATGCCGTCGTCCCAGAGCTCTTCGACGTAGTCGCGCTCGCGCTCGGGGTTGCGCTCGGAGTTGCACAGCAGCACGTTGAAGCCGTGCGCGAGGGCGCTCGCCTCGAGCTCGCGGGCGAAGGCCCCCCAGAAGGGGTTCCCGACCGACGGCACGATGAGGCCGATCGTCCGGGTGCGGCCTGTGCGCAGCTGGCGGGCGGCCCGGTTGGGCCTGTACCCGAGCCGGGTGATCGCTGCGGAGACGCGTTCTCGGGTCTCGGGGAGCATGCGCTCGGCGCGGCCGTTGAGGAGGTTCGAGACCGTGCTCGGCGAGACGCCCGCCGCCTCGGCGACCTGCTGGATGGTTGCCTGTCCCACTGTGGTCTGTCCCCCTCGTCCCGCGCCGCTCTGGCTTCGCTGCCAGGATTCGTCGTGCGGTGCATCGTCATACTACAGGGCGAGACCGGACTGCGTGTGTCTGGCTCTGTTCTTCGATGACCTGCTCCGTCGCTTCTCGCGGAAACCGGCCATATGGAGGCCTCTGGTGGCCACCGCCGCCACCCGATGGTGTTGACGCTCGTCACATTCTCTCCTAGGGTCGGTACAACGTTGCACCAGACAACACCGGGACGGCAGTGGCGCCGGACCGAGAGGTGGACCGTACGACGACGACGTCGGTGGAGGAGTGCGCGGCCCTGAACCGCACGTACTCCAGCCTCCGGAGGGAGCACACATCACATGAAGATCACACGAGTGCACGCCGCTGCTGTGGCGATGACAGCCGTGGCGGCTCTGACGCTGACCGCCTGCGGTGGCACAGACAGCAGCGGGTCCGAGGGAGACGGCACCGTGAGCGGCGAGATCTCGCTGCTCACGCCGATCTTCGAGGGGAGCGCCGGGCAGCGCCTCCTCGAGGACGAGCTCCTCCCGGAGTTCTACGCCGAGTACCCCGACGTGAAGGTCAACGTCGACTACACCACCTACAACCAGCTCAACGAGAAGCTGACCACCTCGGTCGCCTCGGGGCTGGTGCCCGACGTCATGATGATGGGCGTCGGCTGGGTCGAGGGATTCGCCGACCGTGGCGTCCTGGCCAACCTGTCCGAGACTGGACTGACCAAGGACACCCTCGAAGAGTCCTACGCCCCCGAGATCGTCGCAGCGGGGATGTGGGAGGACGACGTCTACGCGCTGCCGATCATGCTCGACACCAGGTTCGGCGTCGCCCGCATGGACCTGCTCCGCGAGGCCGGCTACGACGCGCCCCCGACGACCTGGGACGAGCTCGAGGAGATGGCCAAGGCGCTCACCGTGCGCTCCTCGGACGGCACGCTCGAGCGAGCCGGCTTCGACATGCTCTCGATCGACCCCCGCCAGATGTTCATCACCATGCTCTACTCGGCCGGTGGCAGCCTGTTCACCGACGACCTCAGCGCCCCGGCCTTCGACTCGCCCGAGGGCGTCGAGGCCCTCGAGCTCATCACGGGCCTGATCCAGGACGACAAGGTCGAGGACGTCGGGTTCTCCGCACCGAACGCCGACACCAACCCGCTCCTCAACGGGCGCGCGGCGATGGGGATCGCGCACAACAACATCTGGACCCAGGCCCAGGAGGCCGACCCCGCGCTGCTCGACGACCTCGAGCCCTTCATCCTCGAGGGCGACGCACCCGGGATGTTCTTCGGCGGGACCCTCGCGACGGTCTCCTCGACCTCCAAGCACCCCGAGGCCGCGCAGGCCCTGCTCGAGTTCCTCGCGAGCCCCGGCCCGGCACTGGCCGCCAACGAGCAGCGTGGCAACGTCCCCGCGCTCACCGAGCTTCTCGACAGCGAGTACGTGCAGGGCAACCGCCTCGTCCAGTTCGCGATGGAGAACCTGGAGTCGGCGCGTCGCGAGGGTGGACCTGCTCGCTGGCTCGAGATCCGCGGCGAGTTCAAGCCGGCGATCGAGTCGGCCCTCCTCGGCCAGAAGACCCCCGAAGAAGCGCTCGACGACCTCGGCGCGGCAGCCCAGACGGCGATCGACCGCGGCTGACCCACGACGCGGACCGTGGGGGTCGGGCCCTGCCCATACCTCCCACGGACCGCGCCGTCCACCAGACCTGACCTGGTTCCATCCCACTGCTGTGAGGGAACGATGACGTTGACCGAACCGGCCGGTGCGCGCACCGGCACCGACACCCCACCCCCGAAGCGCCCCGCCGCTCCGGCACGACGACGTGGCTCCGTCCCGCAGGGGACCAAGAAGCTGCGCCGCACAGGCTGGCTCATGGTCGCGCCGTCGATCCTGCACATCGGCCTCTGGACGGCGCTGCCCGTCCTGGCGACCTTCGTCCTGAGCCTGACCGACTACAACGTCTTCGACGCACCGAAGTTCATCGGGCTCGAGAACTACGTCGAGGTCTTCAACGACCCGACCTTCCGCAAGGCCACCTGGAACACCGTGGTCTACACGTTCTGGACCGTGCCGGTCTCCATGGCGATCGCCGTGGTCATCGCGGTGATGCTCAACCAGAAGATCAGGTTCCAGAACTGGTACCGCGCGGCCTTCTTCTTGCCGCAGGTCACCGCGACGGTCGCGATCGCGATGGTGTGGCTGTGGATCTTCAACCCGCAGCAGGGCCTGCTCAACGGTGCGCTCTCGGTCGTCGGGATCCCCGGACGCTCGTGGCTGGCCGATCCCGACTGGGCCCTGTGGGCCGTCATCCTCGTGGGCGTCTGGCAGGGCATCGGCATGAAGATGCTCATCTACATCGCGGCGCTGCAGAACATCGACGAGAGCCTCTACGAGGCGGCCTCGATCGACGGGGCGTCGAGCGTCCGTAAGTTCTTCTCGATCACGCTGCCGATGCTCAAGCCCGCGACGTTCTTCGTCTTCGTCATCTCGGTCATCGGTGCCTTCCAGGTCTTCGACCAGGTCTACGTCCTCACCGACGGCGGCCCCGCGAACTCCACCACGATGATGACCTACGAGGTCTACCGCTCTGCCTTCCAGAACTTCCGCATGGGCATGGCCTCTGCGCAGTCGGTGTTCCTCTTCGCCTTCCTGCTCGTCATGACGCTGGCGAGCCGCCGACTCACCCGAGGTGATGACGAATGACCGCCCCCGTCGCCCAGGCACAGGCCCTCACCACAGCGGCCCCCGCACCACCCGCACGAGGCACGACCAGCCGCTCCGCCCGGACCCGCACCACCCGGGTCGTGCTCGGCCTGGTCCTCGCCGTCGGGGCGCTGACGATGATCGTGCCGTTCTTGTGGATGATCATCACCTCGCTCAAGAGCCCCGCCGAGCTCGCGGCCTTCCCACCCTCGCTGATCCCTGACGAGTGGCTGTGGGAGAACTACCCCGAGGCGCTGCGCGCGGCGCCGTTCCTCACGTACTTCCGCAACAGCCTCATCATCTCGGTGGGCCACACGGTGATCACGCTGATCTTCGGAGCGATGGCCGGCTACTCGCTCGCACGGATCCCGTTCCGGGGACGCGAGATCGTCTTCATGTCCTTCGTGGCGATGCTCATGATCCCGACCTACACGAAGATCGTGCCGCAGTTCTTGCTGGTGAAGTTCATGCCGTTCTTCGGCGGGAACGACGCGTTCGGCCAGGGCGGCACAGGCTGGCTCAACACCTGGTGGGCGCTGATCATCCCCGGCGGGCTGAGCGCGTCGGCGATCTTCCTCTTCCGCCAGTTCTACCTCTCGCTCCCCAAAGAGCTCGAAGAGGCTGCTCGCCTCGACGGTCTCGGTGAGCTGCGGATCTTCGCGCAGATCTACACCCCGCTCGTGAAGCCGGCCCTGGCGACGGTCGGGCTGCTGACCTTCCAGGAGAGCTGGAACAACTTCCTCTGGCCGCTGCTGGTGACCACCCGCGACGACCTCCGCGTCATCCAGGTGGGGCTCGCGGTGTTCCGACAGCTCGACGGCACCGCCTGGAACTACCTCATGGCAGGCACGACCCTCGCGACAGTCCCGATGGTCCTGCTGTTCCTCTTCTGCCAGAAGTACTTCGTCCAGGGCTTCGCCAACGCCGGCATCAAGTAGCCGGACGCTCCTCTCTCGACCCACACCCCACACGACAAGGACCCACACCATGCAGATCGACCTCACCGGACGCACCGCCCTCGTCACGGGCGGCGGGACCGGCATCGGCGCCGGGATCGCCCGCGCGCTCGCCGCAGCCGGCGCAGACGTCGCCGTCCACTACGCCCACAACGACGAGGGGGCCCGCGCCGTCGCCCGCGACGTCGAGGCGGCCGGCCGCCGCGCCGTCGTCGTCGGCGGCGACCTCACCGACCCCGCCCAGGCCGACGCGACGGTCACCGCCGCGGTCGACGCCCTCGGCAGCCTCGACATCCTCGTCAACAACGCCGGGCACCTCGTCGGACGGGCCACCGTCGGCGAGATGACCGACGAGCACTGGGCGCAGGTCATGGCGGTCAACGTGTCCAGCACCTTCTACGTGTGCCGTGCTGCGACCAAGCACCTCGAGGCCTCGGAGCACGGCCGGGTGATCCTCATGTCCTCGCTCGCCGCGGAGAACGGTGGCGGCGCGGGGTCGGTCGCCTACGCAGCCGCGAAGTCGGCGATCGTCGGCTTCGGCCGCGGGCTCGCCAAAGAGCTCGCCGGCTCCGGGGTCACCGTCAACTCCCTCGCCCCCGGCTTCATCGGCGACACCCCGTTCCACGACACCTTCACCCCGACGGCAGCGCAGCAGAGCATCGTCGGGACCATCCCGCTCCAGCGTGCCGGGACCGTCGAGGACGTGGCAGGGACGGCGGTCTTCCTCGCCTCCGACCTCGCGTCCTTCGTCACCGGGCAGGTCGTCGACATCAACGGGGGAGCGATGTTCCGGTGACCGTGCAGACCAGCCACCCCAGCACCACCCCGCAGGTCAGCCGGTCCCGGGGCGGCTGGTGGCACGACTACGTGTGCCCCACGCACGGGACCGAGCTCGCGGCTCCTGTCGACGGCCGGCACCCCTGCCCGCACGGCTGCACGCTGGTCGGACCCGGGTACGCCGCGGCGTGGACCGTGCTGGAGCACCAGGCCTGGGCGCGACGTGCACGGCTGCTGGCTCGTCGCGCGGTGTCGGCCGAGGTTGCCGAGGGCGCAGCCGGGTGGGTGGCGGGTCCTCGGGACGACAGGCTCGAGGCTGAGGCCGTCGTCCGAGAGCTCGCCGCCACCTACGCGCAGGTCGGCGGCTGGAGCGAGCAGAGCGAACCGTGGATGCTGCGCGGCAAGCTCTTCTCCCAGGCGCTCACCGAGGCGATCTGGGCCGTGCAGGTGGCCGACGCCGTCGCCGAGCTCGCCTCAGACCCGGGTGCTGCCGACAGGCTCGGGGCCGAGACCGTCGCGATGGTCGACGGACTCCTGGAGACGGTGACCGCCGCCCGGCACGTGCTCGTCGTCGAGCAGCAGAACCCGCAGAGCAACTACACGGCATGGCTCGACGCCGCCGGAGGGCTGCTCTCCAGGGCCGCCCGGGCGCTCGCAGGAGACCGTGCGGACAGTGCGGCCGGAGGATCGGCGGGTGCCCCCGCACGGGACGTCGCCGCCATCGCGGTCGCCGAGTCCGCAGGGCCCCAGCCCGCAGAGACCGGGTCCTGTCAGGACCAGCTGAACGTCGGACCCGACGGGCGGCCGTGGGTCGAGGTGACCTGGGCCCACGCCGCACTGGCGATCGGCGACGACGGCTGGGAGTGGGAGGGCTCGACCTACTACCACCTGTTCGTCCTCCGGGCCTATCTGCTGGCCCACCGGGGCATCGCTCCGAGCGACGTCGACGAGACAGCCCTGCGCTCCATCGCCTCGATGGTCCGGGTGCTGGTCGAGGTCGCCGCACCCGACGGCTCGCTCCCGGCGCTGCACGACGGGCCGTACGACAGGCTGGGTGTCCACCTCGAGGTGCTCGAGGTGTGCGCGCTCGCCGGTCAGCTCTGGGCCTCCACGGGCCTGGAGACCGTCGAGGGCTACGCCCGGTCTCGCGCTGGGGCCGACTACGACGGTCTGGAAGACCTGCTGGGCGGCTGGTTCGCCGGCCCGCCGCTGCCTGCGCTCGAGACCTCCCGCGGCTCGCGTCTCTTCGGCGGCGTCGGCTACGCGGTCCTGCGGTCGCCCGACGGCTCGTGGCAGGCCGTCCTCGACGCCGGGCCGCACGGTGGCTCGCACGGGCACCTCGACAAGCTCGGTCTCTACATCTACGGACCTGACGGGCCGTGGCAGCCTGCTCCAGGGGTCCCGCCCTACGCGAGCGCGCTCCGCAAGGGCTACTACGCGCGGACCATGGCCCACCCCACGGTCCAGGTCGACGGCCTCGACCAGGCGGAGTCGAGCGGGACGATCGTCTCCTGGTCGGTGGGTGAGGGGCCGGCGCCGACACCGCTGGCGCCGACTCCGTCGTCCGTCGGGCAGACGTCGACGACAGACGAGGAGACGACCAGCGGGCGGGTGCCGACGACCTCTGTGCTGGCGCGGGCAGACGACGCCTATCCGGGTGTCCGGCTCTCCCGCCAGGTGGTCATGGAGGACGAGTACCTGCTCGACGTCGTGACGGTCTCCTGCGACCGCGAGCGCGACATCACCCTTGCGCTGCGGCCTGCCGGGCGCCTCGACGTCACCGCGGACGGCGACGCCTGGACCACCCGGTGGTCCGGGCCTGACGGCCGGGGCCCCGAGCTGCACGGAGTGCACCGTTCGTCGTCCGGGGCGGCCCTGGTCGCCCGGCCGGGGCGCGGCCCCTCCGACGACCCCGCCCGCGTGCTCACCGTGGGGGACTGGGAGGCGCGCGCTACGCAGGTCACCTACGTGAGTGCGTACAGCACGCAGGGTGCCGTCGAGTCGGTCGAGCTGCTCGACGCGGCTGGCGAGGCTGCCGGTGCGCTGACAGTCCGGGTGGGTCTGCGAGGTACAGGCCCCACCACCACACCCACGACGAGAGATCACGAGGTCCTACGATGACCAGCCCGCACGGTCCTGCCCGGACGACGACGCTGCGCCCCGCGCTGCTGCTCGACGGGCGCGAAGACGCACTTCGCAGCGAGCTGTCGGGCCCGCGCGCAGCCCAGCTGCGGCGGCTGCTCGACGAGTGCGAGCGCTACAGCACCGTCGAGCTGCCCGCCGAGCACCCGCTCGCCTCGATCACCTACCTCGGCCCCGGGGCCGCCAACCTGGCCCTCGCGTACAGGCTGACGCGGCAGCCGCAGTACCTCGCCGAGCTGCGACGCTGGCTCCGGACGGCCGTCTCGTTCCCCCACTGGGGCCGGGCGAACCTGCCCGACCACGACCTCGACGCGGGGTGGTTGCTGCACGGCCTCTCGCTCGCGTACTCCTGGGCCGGGGACGACCTCCCCGCCGACGAGCGCGACGCGCTGCGCGACAAGCTGGTGCTGCAGGGCACCCGGCTCTACGACTTCGCCGTCGCGTCGGAGGGTGGCTGGTGGTCGTCGTCGTACTGGCAGAACCACAACTGGATCTGCTACGCCGGGCTCGCGACGGCCGGGTACGTGCTGGTCGACGAGCACCCTGCCGCGCGTGACTGGACCGAGCGTGCCAAGGACAACTTCGCGACGGTCCTCGACCTGCTCCCCGAGGACGGCTCCAACGACGAGGGCATCGTCTACTGGCGCTACGGCGTCCCGTGGATCGTCTCGTACCTCGACGTCCTGCGGGCCGCCGAAGGGCTCGACTGGTTCGACCGCAGCAGCTACCTGCGCGAGACGTTCTGGTTCCGCCTGTACCAGTCGGCCCCCGACCTGGAACGGATCGTCGATCACGGCGACTGCCACGACAGGCGCAGCGGGCACAGCGTCGCGCTGTACTCCAAGCTCGCCGCCGAGTACCGGATCCCGCAGGCGCAGTGGCTGGCGCACAAGGTCGCGACCGAGCACCTGTGGCGCGAGGCCTACGAGTCCGGCGTGAAGCCGGGCGTGCGCCCCGAGGCATACCAGGAGCTGCTCTGGCACGACCCCGACGTCCCGAGCGTGGGCGTCGACGACCTGCCGACCTCCCGCTTCTTCCCCGATCTCGGGGTCGTCTCGGCCCGCACCTCGTGGGAGCCCGACGCCGTCGCCGTGTCCTTCAAGGCGTCTCCGGGCGGTGGGCACAAGGCCTGGCGCCTGTCGCACGACGAGCGCGCCCGCACCGGCTGGGTCACCCTCAACGCCGGTCACCACCACCCGGACTCGGGCAGCTTCGTGCTGCTCGGCCACGGCGCCTACCTCGCCGTCGACGACGGCTACGCCTCGCGCAAGCGCACCGACCAGCACAACGGGATCCTCGTCGACGGCCTCGGCTTCGACAACGAGAACAGGTACCACGTCTTCGAAGACCTCCCGGTCGACCGGACCGCCGAGATCCTCACGCACACCTTCGCGGCGGGCTGGGCCCACGCGGTGAGCGAGTCGGGCGCGATGTACGCGCCGGACCTGGGTGTCGAGCGGGTGCGCAGGCACCTGGTGATGACTCCGAGCGGTGTCGTGGTCCTCCTGGACGACCTGCGCGCGGCAGTCGACCGGCGGTGGACGTGGCTCCTGCAGACCGACAACCCCGCGCAGCCTGTCGAGGTCGGGGCGGACGGGCACGGCGACCCGGGGGCGGACAGGAGCGGAGGCACGGAGCCAGGTGGTCACGGCGACCCGCAGCGCCGTTGGGAGGTCCCGGCCGGGACGGGACGGCTCACCGTCGTGGGGCTCACCCCCACAGACTCCGAGGACGAGGTCGTCCTGACCACGGTCCACGCGAACCCCACCTCGTCGACACCGAGCCTCGCGATCGAGAAGGTCCAGCACACCGTCCGCCGGACCACCGGACCGACCCGACGAGCGCTCTTCGCCACGGTGCTCGCCCCGGCCGCCTGGTACGACTCGGACCAGCCCCTGTGCACGGTCGAGATCACGGCCGACGGCGCGACCATCAAGGTCGACCACCACGGCACCCGGGAGACCGTCGTGCTGGACCTCGAGGGCGGCACACCCGGCACAGGCTCCGCCGCCGACGTCACCGGGGTCGGCTTCGCGGGACGGACACAGATGCTCGCCGCTGCTGCCCCAGGGCACACTGCGGGGACAGGCCAGCGATCCGCCGCCGACGGACCGCACGGGGAGGGAAGGTGAGCACCGTGACACGAGGACGGTCCCGTCCTTCGGGCCAGGCACGGCCCCGCCCGTCGGCGCGGCAGCGACCCCAGACGCCGGTGCGGCCTCCAGGACGCCCTGCGGTGCGTCCTCGTCGCCGCTGGGAGGAGCGCCTGCTCGCCGGGCTCGCCTACCCGGCGAACCTCGCGCTGGCCGGGCTCGCCGCGACGGTGATCGCCCTCGGGATCATCACGGTGCTGCCGGCCGCGGTGGCCGCCAGCCGGGCCCTCGACGCGTGGTTGCGTGACGGCGAGGACGCCGTCTTCACAGGGACCTTCCGCGAGCTCAGGGTGACCTGGCGCCGGACCCTGCCGCTCGGCGCCGCCGCGACGCTGTGCACGGGAGTGCTCAGCGTCAACGCGGTCTTCTTGTGGAACAGGTCCGACGGGGGAACCGACGGCCCCGCGCTGGTCCTGGGGGCGGCGACCGTCGTCGTCGCCTGCGCCCTCGCCCTGCTCGTCCTGGCGCTCCCCGTCGCTGCCACCCGCAGCCCTGACGCCGGAACCCGCGCCTGGGTCGTCGAGGCCGCAGCCCTGGTGGCCGGCCGACCCGTGCGTTCTGTCGTCCTCCTCGCACTCGTCGTCGCTCTCCTCGCGACCCTCTGGCTCCTCCCGACCCTCGCCCCCTTCGTCGCGATCTCCGTCCCCGCCTACCTCGCGCTCGTCACCCTCGGCCACCAGCCGTCGGCCGAGCGCCCGGCGTGAGCAGCACCGCCCCGCAGAGACCGTCGCGCACACCCGCAGCGCTGTGGGTGCTGTACACCGACACCTTCACCATGGCTGTCGGCTTCTACATGCTCGTGCCGCTGCTCGCCATCCACCTCGTCGACGACGTCGGGATCGCAGTCGCCGCAGTCGGTCTCCTCGCGGGTGTCAGGTCGTTCTGCCAGCACGGGCTCATGCCGCTCTCCGGGTGGATCGCCGACCGCATCGACTACAGGTGGGCCATCTGCGCTGGGGTCCTCGTCCGGGCCGTCGGATTCGCGCTCCTCGGGACGGCCGGGTCGGTGCCGGCGCTCGCTGTCGCGTCGGTCCTCACCGGTCTTGGCGGATCGCTCTTCCACCCGGCGAGCTACGCCGCCTACGCGGCGCTCAGCGACGGCCTCGACACCGTGAAGGTCTACTCGACCCGAGAGCTGCTCTCGAACCTCGGGTTCGTCGTCGGACCTGTGGTCGGCAGCGCCGTCGCCGGGCTCGACTTCCGCTGGGTGAGCTTCACCGCCGCAGGACTCTTCCTCCTGGCCTTCGTGGTCACCCTCGTCGGCCTGCCCGGTGGGCTGTCCGGGGCACCCGGCACCTCGCCGTCGATGCGGACCGTCCTGGCCGATCGGGGGTTCGTCCGCTACTGCGTCCTCGCCGGCGCGCTGTGGCTGCTCGTCTCCCAGCTCTACCTCGTCGTCCCGCTCCAGGCGTCCAGCGTGCTCCCGAGCGCGATCGGTGTCGGGCTGCTCTACTCAGGCTCGGCCGTGCTCATGGTCGCCACCATGCTGCCGCTCACCCGGTTCGTCTCCGCACGCGCCGGCGAGGGGACCATCCTCGCCGGGGGAGCGGTCTGCCTGGCCGCGGGCATCTGCGTCATGGGGGCCTGGGGCACGCTCCCGGGCCTGCTCGTGGGGATGGGGCTGTTCACCGTCGGTCAGATGATCACCCAACCGGTGATGAGCAGCGTCGTCGCGGACTTCGCGACACCCGGCGCGACAGCCTCGTACTTCGGTGTGCAGGGCGTCGCGCAGGCCGTCGGCGGGGTCGTCGGCAGCGTCGGCGGCGGGCTTCTCTACGCCCTCGCAGACTCGAACGGTCTCGTCGCACTCACCCCGTGGATCGCCTTCGCCGTGTGGGGAGCGCTCTGCGCGGCCTTCCTCAGCCGCCGCGGGGTGGTCCCGTGAGGTGCGCAGGTGCTCGTGCGACGCGCCCGCACCGCTGAGCGCCCGGTGACGGCCCCCGGCCGCAGACGGACCACCCACCCGGGGCCGCCCACCTGGCCTCACCCCTCCCGCCCGCCCGACCCACAGGACCCGACCGCGGGACCTGACCAGAGAGAGGACCACCCGTGCTCGTCGACTCACCCCTCGAGACCCTCGTCGACCACCTCCCACCCGTGGAGGAGCAGCCCGACTTCGACGACTTCTGGGCCCGCACCCTCGACGCCTCACCTATCGACACCGCGACCTTCGAGCCCGTGGACGTGGGATTGTCGACGGTCGACGTCTACGACGTGACCTTCCCGGGCTGGGCGGGACAACCCGTCAAGGGTTGGCTGCTGCTCCCGGCCGCCAGCGCCGAGAGCCCTGACGGCGCCGGTCCCGCAGCCGACCTGCTCCCGGCGGTCGTCCAGTACATCGGCTACAACGGCGGCCGGGGCATCCCCTACGAGTGGCTCACCTGGAGCGCCGCCGGGTACGCCCACCTCGTCATGGACAACCGCGGCCAGGGCGGCGGGGGCAAGACCGTCTCGCACACGCCCGACATCAACCCCTCCGGGCACGGCCCCTCGTCCCCGGGGTTCCTCACGAGCGGCGTCGAGTCGCCCGACCACCACTTCTACAGGCGGCTCATCACCGATGCCGTCCGGGCCGTCGACGCCGTCAAGCAGGCGCCCAGGGTCGACCCCGACAGGGTCGCCGTGCTCGGTGGCAGCCAGGGCGGCGGGCTCGCGCTCGCGGTCGCCGGCCTGCGCTCCGACCTGCGGGGCGCCGTCGTCGACGTGCCCTTCATGTGCCACTACAGGCGGGCGTCCACGATCACCGACACGGGGCCCTACGCGGAGATCCGCAGGTTCCTCAGCGGTCAGCGCGACCAGGTCGAGACGGTGATGACCACGCTCTCGTACATGGACGGGGTCAACTTCGCCCGGCGTGCCACGTGCCCGGCGTGGTTCTCGGTCGGGCTCATGGACGCGGTCTGCCCGCCGTCGACCGTCTACGCGGCCTACAACCGGTATGCCGGACCCAAGCAGATGCAGGTGTTCGAGTACAACGGCCACGAGGGAGGCGGGCTGTACGACGTGCCGCGCAAGCTCGCGGCGCTCGCCTCGGTGCTCCGGGCGGAGCCGGACGGGCTCGACGACGGACGGTCCGCCTGAGCGGGTCTCAGTCCTGCGGGGCGGACGAGAGGAGCGCGTCGCACGCAGTGACGATGCGTGCGCGCAGCGGTGCCCCGCGCTCGGCGAACTCGCGCTGTCGGCGCGCGTACTCCGCCTTGCCCTCCGGGGTCTCGATCGTCACGGCCTCTTCGCCGAAGCGGGAGACGTCGTAGGGGGAGGCCTGCATGTCGAGGAGGCGGATGTCACGGGCGAGCTCGAAGCAGTCGAGCACGAGGTCGCTCGGCAGGGCGGGGACCAGCTTGTTGGTCCACTTGAACAGGTCCATGCCGGCGTGCAGGCAGCCCGGCTGCTCGAGGGCGGGCTGGTCGTCACGGGTCGGCTGGAGGCGGTTGAGCGGGACGGCCTCGGGGGTGAAGAACCTGAAGGCGTCGAAGTGGGTGCACCGGATCTGGTGCGACTCGACGACGGCATCGGTCCCCTCGGCACCCAGCCGCAGCGGGAGCATGTGCCGGGTGTCGTCGCCCTGCTTGTAGACCATCGCCCACTCGTGCAGGCCGAAGCACCCGACGTTCGTGGGGCGACCGGCCGTCGCCGCGACGAGAGACCTGACGTAGCGGACGGTCGACCCGCGGTCGGCGAGGAAGGTCGGGACGTCGACCGTCAGACCGCCGTCGGGGGTCGGCTCGTACCAGCGCCAGGTCGCCCGCTCCGCGAAGGCCTCGGTGCCTCCCGGGGCGTCGTGCAGGGTGACGCCCGCCCCGGGGTGCCAGCGACGCAGCTGTGCGGGTCGGGTCGTGTAGTAGGTGAAGAGGAAGTCGTCGATCTCGTGCTTCTCGCCCGCGAGCCGCCGCGAGCGCCAGCCGGCCGTCAGCGCGTCGGCGTGCTCGGCGTGCGCCTCGGCGAGCGGGGCCCAGGTGTCGTGGGGGAGTGCGGGACGGACCTCGGGTGCGGTGTCGGCCACCGTCGGGACGGAGCCGCCGCTGGCTGGGCGAGGCCCCGCGGAGAGGTCGGTCTGGAGCATGGTTCCAGCCTACGGCGTCCCGGCCTCCGCCAAGCAAGACTGCCTCACACCCGCCGCCGCTGAGGTCGCACCCACCGCGCCGAGGTCGTACCGCCCGCACCGAGGTCGTACCGCCCGCGCCGAGGTCGTACGGACACGCCGGCGGAGGCCGTCGGAGTGCTGTCCCTGGCGTGTCTGTACGACCTCGCGCGTGTCTGTACGACCTCGCGCGTGTCTGTACGACGTCGCGAGAGGTCGTGCGACCTGGCGAGTGGGGGTGCGACCTCGCGCTTCGTCCGACTAGAACAGAGCGATCTTGTCAGGCTTCGGGAAGATCTCGTCGAGCTCGGCGAGGTCCTCGGCGGACAGCGGGTGCACCGCCGCGGCGTTCTGCTCGACCTGCTCGGGGCGGGTGGCCCCGGCGATGACCGACGAGACGACAGGCTGGGCGGCGAGCCACGAGAACGCGACCTGCACCTCGGTGAGGTCGCGCTCGGCGGCGAAGGCCGAGTACCTCTCGAGGGCCTCCCACGGTGCGGACTCGAGCAGCCCGGGCTTGGAGTGCGTGAGGCGGCCATCGGCAGGGCCGCCCTCGCGGCTGTACTTGCCGGTGAGAAGACCGTTGGCGAGCGGGAAGTACGGCAGCACCCCGAGCCCGAAGGCCTCGGCGGCGGGCACGACCTCGAGCTCGGCCCGGCGGTCGATGATGTTGTAGTGGTTCTGGCTCGACACGAAGCGCTCGGTGCCGAGCTGGCGGGCGAGCAGCTCGGCCTCGGCGATCTGCCACCCCGCCCGGTTCGAGTGCCCGATGTACCGGACCTTGCCGCTCGTCACGAGGGAGTCGAGGGCGGCGAGCGTCTCCTCGACCGGGGTGCCGGGGTCGGGGGTGTGGAACTGGTACAGGTCGATGTAGTCGGTGCCCAGGCGGCGCAGCGACGCCTCGACCGAGGCGAGGATGTAGCGGCGCGAGCCGCGCGCACCGTGGTCGGGGCCGTTGGCACCGCGGACGTCCATGCCGAACTTGGTCGCGACGACGGCCTCGTCGCGGCGGCTGCCGAGGGCCTTGCCGAGGAACTCCTCGGAGCGCCCGGGCTCTGCGCCGTACACGTCGGCGACGTCGAAGAGGGTGATCCCGGCGTCGAGGGCGGCGGTGACGACAGCCGTGCTGCCCTCGAGGGACTCGGTGGCGCAGTGCTGACGGCCGAGGTTGTTGCAGCCGAGCCCGACGACGGAGACGGTCAGTCCGGAGCGGCCCAGGTGGCGGTGGTCGATCGAAGAGGTCATGCCCTCGAACGTACGCCGTGAGCAGCCACGCGACCACAGCGCGACTGCGCGTGGACCACAGCGCGACTGCGCATCGGCTGCGCCGCGACCGCGCACAGACTGCACCGCGACCGCGCGACGACGGTGGTCCGAGCAGGCCGCGACGGTCGAGCCACGGTGCTGCGACCAACCTCACCCACGATCTGGTCCCACCATCCGAGAACAATGTCTCAGAAGCGTCACGGTCCCCCTACCGTCGTACACATGACACAGCACAGCGCGGAGCGCACCGGAGCGCCGACCGAGTCCGACCGTCAGGCGCCCACAGGTGCCCACGGCAGCGAGCAGTCCCGCGAGTCCGAGTCCTACACGCACGGCCACCACGAGTCGGTCCTGCGCTCGCACAGGTCTCGCACCGCCGCGAACTCTGCGGCGCACCTGGTCCCGCTGCTGCGCAAGGACATGACGCTCCTCGACGTCGGCTGCGGTCCGGGAACCGTGACCGTCGACCTCGCCCGCACCGTGGGACGGGTCGTCGGCGTGGACGCCGCCACGGCCGTCCTCGACAGCGCGCGCGAGCTCGCCGAGTCCTCGGGCGTCGAGAACGTGAGCTTCGAGTACGCCAACGCGTACGAGCTGCCCTTCGACGACGACTCCTTCGACGTGGTCCACGCCCACCAGCTGCTCCAGCACCTGTCGGACCCCATCGCCGCGATCCGCGAGATGCGCCGCGTGACCAAGCCCGGCGGGATCGTCGCCGCCCGCGACGCCGACTACAGCGCCATGACCTGGTACCCGGAGTCCGACGGCCTCACCGAGTGGAACGCGCTCTACCACGAGGTCACCGCCGCCTACGGCTACCAGGCCGACGCGGGACGTCGCCTGCTCAGCTGGTTCCAGGAGGCCGGCTTCACCCCCGAGGCCCTCACAGGCTCGGCGGGTGTGTGGTGCTACGCCTCCCCCGAGTCGCGCGAGTGGTGGGGCGGGCTGTGGGCCGAGCGCTGCATCGAGTCCAACTTCGCCGTCCAGGCCAAGGAGGCCGGGCTGGCCGACGACGTCGCCCTCGAGCAGCTCGCGCACGAGTGGCAGCGCTGGGCCGCGCAGCCCGACGGCTGGTTCTCGGTCCTCAACGGCGAGATCCTGGCCCGGGCCTGAGACCGGCGTAGGATTCCCCGCGTGCGTATCGCGAGATTCACCACAGGTGACGACCCCCGCTTCGGCTTTGTCCAGACCGAGAACGGCAAGGACTTCCTCGCCGTCGTCAACGGAGACCCGCTCTACATGCCGGTCACGCCCACGGGCGAGCGCATCGAGATCGGCGACGGCGTGCGGCTGCTCGCCCCCGTGATCCCGCGCTCCAAGATCATCGGTGTGGGCCGCAACTACGCGGACCACGCCAAGGAGATGGGCAACGAGGTCCCGACGAGCCCGCTGCTGTTCTTCAAGCCGAACACCGCGGTGATCGGCCCGGACGACCCGATCGTGCTGCCCGACTTCACCTCCGAGGCCAGCTACGAGTCCGAGCTCGCCGTGGTGATCGGCCGCATCACCAAGGACGTCACGCCCGAGCGCGCGCTCGACCACGTGCTCGGCTACACCGTCGCCAACGACGTCACGGCCCGGGACGCCCAGCGGACCGACGGCCAGTGGGCCCGTGCCAAGGGCTTCGACACCTCGTGCCCCATCGGCCCGTGGATCGAGACGGAGCTCGACACCGAGGCCCTCGGGGTCTCGTCGCGTGTCAACGGTGAGACCCGTCAGGACGGCAACACCCGCGACCTCGTCTTCGACATCGCCTTCCTCGTCTCGTACATCTCCGAGGCCTTCACGCTGCTCCCCGGCGACCTCATCCTCACGGGGACCCCGGCAGGCGTCGGCCCGATCGTCGAGGGCGACCGCGTCGAGTGCGAGGTCGAGGGCATCGGGGTGCTGAGCAACCCCGTCGTCCGTCGAGGCGTGTGAGCTACCAGCCGGCGGCGCCAGGGCCGCAGGGGGCCACCTTCAGCTACGCGCCGAAGCGGGTGACCGGGCTGCTCGTCGGCGCGGCGCTCGTGGGGCTCGGCACGGCGGTGATGCTCGTGCTGCTGGCGCTCGGCCGCGGTGTCGAGCCCCAGCCTGTGCCGCTGCGCGTCGTCTTCGGCGTCGTGGGGGCTGTGCTCGCGGTCGGTGCGCTGTGGCTGCTGGTGACGGCGCGCCGGCCGCGTCAGCTGGGTGTCGACGTGGGTCCCGCCGGGATCGACGTCGGCGTCGGGCGCGAGACCATCCACCTCCCGTGGTCGCAGATCGCGGCGGTGCGGTTCCGCGTCTACCTCGACAGGGCCGTCACCCCGCTCGACCTCGTCGACCGCCAGTCCTACCCGCGCCTCGAGATCGCCTTCCGCGACCCCGACGCAGCCGAGAGGGCGCTCCCGGCCTTGCGGCGGCTCCGTTCGACGGGGACGACAGCCGAGGGGTTCACCCACGGCATCGACGTGGGGACGGGACCGTTCCTGCCGCGGGCGGGCATCGAGCGTCACCTCCCCGAGCTCCAGCAGGCCTTGGCCACGGTGGCCGGTCCGCTCTACAGCGGGGCGAGCGTCGAGAAGCGCTGGTTCGGGAGCCGACGGCGCTGACGGGCCCTCCAGCGGCAGGACCCGCCACGGGTGCGGAGCGCGCTGCGATGGACGGCGGCCGGGCAACCTGCCGCAGCGGTCCCGCTCGGTGACTGGGTAGGCTGGGACAGTCGCCACGCGACCCCAGCTCCCCGATCTGAAACCCAGGTGTGTACGTGTCCGTCGAGACCACCCCCGCAGCCGTCGCCACGCCCACCGGCAGCGACGTCCGCGTCCGCTTCTGCCCGTCGCCGACAGGGACCCCGCACGTCGGGCTGATCCGCACGGCGCTGTTCAACTGGGCCTACGCGCGGCACACCGGCGGGACCTTCGTGTTCCGCATCGAGGACACCGACGCCGAGCGCGACTCCGAGGAGAGCTACACCCAGCTCCTCGACGCGATGCGCTGGCTCGGCCTCGACTGGGACGAGGGCATCGAGGTCGGAGGCCCGCACGAGCCCTACCGCCAGTCGCAGCGCGGGGACATCTACCAGGACGTCATCCGCCGCCTCGTCGAGGGCGGCTACGCCTACGAGTCCTTCTCGACCCCCGAGGAGACCGAGGCGCGCAACGTCGCCGCCGGCCGCCCGAAGGTCATGGGCTACGACGGCTTCGACCGTGACCTCACCGACGAGCAGAAGGCCGCCTTCCGCGCCGAGGGCCGCGAGCCCGTGCTCCGTCTGCGCATGCCCGACGAGGACGTGACCTTCACCGACCTCGTCCGTGGCGACGTCACCTTCAAGGCCGGGACCGTGCCCGACTTCGTCATCGTCCGCGCCAACGGCCAGCCGCTCTACACGCTGGTCAACCCCGTCGACGACGCGCTCATGGAGATCACGCACGTGCTCCGCGGCGAGGACCTGCTGTCCTCCACGCCCCGCCAGGTGGTGCTGTACCGCGCCCTGCTCGAGATCGGCGTCGCGAAGGTCATGCCGGCCTTCGGCCACCTGCCGTACGTCATGGGCGAGGGCAACAAGAAGCTGTCGAAGCGCGACCCCGAGTCGAACCTGTTCCTGCACCGCGAGCGCGGCTTCACGCCCGAGGGTCTGCTCAACTACCTCGCGCTGCTCGGCTGGAGCATCGCGGCCGACAACGACATCTTCACGGTCGACGAGCTCGTCGCCGCCTTCGACATCGCCGACGTGCTGCCCAACCCGGCGCGCTTCGACGTCAAGAAGGCCGAGGCGATCAACGCCACGCACCTGCGCCGCCTCGACGGCGACGACTTCCGCGGGCGCCTCGTCCCGTACCTGCACGCTGCGGGCCTCGTCCCGGCCGACTCGTACGCGGACCTCGCCCCCGAGGTCCAGGCGCTGCTCGACGCGGGTGCCCCGCTCGTCCAGGAGCGCATGACGCTGCTCGGCGAGGCTCCCGGCATGCTCGGGTTCCTCTTCGTGGCCGACGACGCCGTGGTGGTCGAGGAGGCTGCACGCTCCGCCCTGCGCGAGGAGGCCGCCGAGGTCCTCGACCGCTCGATCGCGACGCTCGAGGCCCTCGAGGACTTCAGCCCGACGTCCCAGCAGGACGCCCTCAAGGCCGAGCTCGTCGAGGCCATGGGCGTCAAGCCGAAGTTTGCCTTCGCCCCGCTGCGCGTCGCGATCACGGGTCGCCGTGTGTCGCCGCCGCTCTTCGAGTCGATGGAGATCCTCGGCAAGGAGCGTTCCCTCGTCCGCCTGCGGGCGCTGCGGGCCTCTCTGTGACGGGTGACCCGGGCGTGACCGGGGTGGCAGCCTCGACGGGCGCCTTCGCTGGTGCCGCCGTGACCACGGACGAGCGCGCGCCGGAGAGCGTGCTGGCCACGACCGGCCAGGTCGTCTTCGACGGTCGCGGAGCCCTCGACGGTGTCCTCTTCGACATCGACGACACCCTGGTCAACACGCGCGCGGCCTTCGGCGCGGCGATGGACGGGATCGCCCGGGTCTACCTCTCGCACCTGCCGACCGACCGCCTCGGGGAGGTCTTGGCGCTGTGGCGCCGTGACCCCGACGGGCACTACCGCGCGTACACCCGCGGAGAGATCTCCCTCGAGGAGCAGCGGCGCCTGCGGGCCAACCAGCTCCAGACGGCCTTCGGGGCCGAGCCGCTCACCGAGGACGAGTTCGTCGCCTGGGACGAGGTCTTCGAGGCCTCGTACAGGGCCGGCTGGGTGGCTCACGAGGACGCCCTCGAGACCGTCGCGGCGGTGTCGGCCCTCGGCCTGCGGGTCGGGGCGCTGTCGAACGCGACGACCGAGCACCAGCTGCCCAAGCTCGAGGCGACGGGGCTCGGGCACGTCCCGATGCTCGTCGGCCTCGACACCCTCGGCTTCGGCAAGCCCGACCCTCGGGTGTTCCTCGAGGCCTGCGCGCGCCTCGGGACGGACCCGTCACGGACCCTGTACGTCGGCGACGAGCTCGACCTCGACGCACGCGCCGCTGTCCGGGCCGGGCTCTACGGCGCCTGGCTCGACCGCCCGGGCACCCGGCGCGGGGGAGTGCACCAGGAAGACCCGGCCGCGGCCTCGGCCGACGGCGTCGTGGTCCTGTCGGGCCTCGACCAGCTGACGGGGTACCTGACGGAAGGCTGACCTGGCCTGCGCAGCACAGACAGCGCAGCTCAGGCGGCCCGACGCGGGCTGCGCGTCGTCACGAGGGCGTCCCCGTCGGTCGGCTGTGCGGACAGTCTGGTCAGACCGGCCTCGGCAGATGCTGGCGATGTCCCGGCCGTCAGGCCCGGGCGGAGACCAGCGCCGCGATCGTGCGGACCGGTGCGGGCATCTCGGCGCCGTCGCGCCACACCATGCGCAGGCGCCGGGTGAGATCGAGCTCGGGGACGTCGAGGCGCACGAGGGTCCCGCGCTCGACGTCGTCGGCGACGGCCAGCTCGGAGAGCACCGTGACCGAGTCGGAGATGCGGACGCTCGCGACGAGCGCGGCGGTCGAGCCCAGGCTCGGCAGGTGGTCGGGCAGGCGTGACCCGGCCCGGGCGAGGGCCCGTTCGAGGATGTCCCGGGTGCCCGAGCCGGACTCGCGCACGACCAGGCGTGCGGCGAGCAGCTCGTCGACGCTCACGCTGTGCCCGCGACGCCTGGCCCACGGGTGCTGTCGTCCGACGACCACGGCGAGGCTGTCCCGCTGCACGGTCCGGCTGCGCAGTCCGCGCCGCACCGTCGAGCCCTCGACGAAGCCGAGGTCTGCGGCTCCTGAGAGCACCAGGTCCATGACGTCCTGGGAGTTGCGGACGATGAGCTCGACCTCAGGCCTCCCGCGGTCTTCGGCAGCGGTCAGGCGTGCCAGCCATCGTGGGACGAGGTGCTCGGCGATCGTCATGCTCGCCGCGACCCGGACCCTGTGCGCAGGACCCTCGCGCAAGGCTGCTGCGGCCCTCTCGAGAGCGTCCGAGGCGTCGAGCACGGTCCGTGCCCACACAGCGACGGCACGGCCCTCCTCGGTGAGGTGGCTGCCGCGGGTGGACCGGGCCACGATCCCGAGGCCGAGCGACCTCTCGAGCCTGCGGAGCGTCGACGACGCGCTCGGCTGCGAGATGCCGAGGGAGCGGGCGGCCGCGCTGATCGAGCCATGGGTGTCGGTCGCGACGAGCACGTCGAGAGCGGCGAGAGAGGTGCGCGGGGTCGGAGCGGTGTGGTCCACCCGTCGATCCTACGTCTGGCCATAGCCTCGGGCTATGTCGCGAGAGGGAAGCGGGTGTTCCGGCAGGCGGGCCGACCGCGCAGGGTGGATCCTGTGACCCCACCTCGTGACCGTTCAGCTCCTGGGCGCATGCGCCGCCCGCCCCTCCCGCACGACCTGCGCCCGACCCGACGTGCCGCGGTCGTCCCGGCGCTCCCTGGGCTCCTGCTGGTCGCTGGTGCTGCTGCAGTGAGCCTGGTGCTCGCCGACCTGCTCGTCTCGGCGACCGGGGCAGCAGTGTCTCCGCTCGTCGTCGCCCTGGGGATCGGCGCTGTGCTCGGTACGCTGCGCGCCGTGCCGCGGGCTGCTGCACCCGGGGTGGCGTGGGCTGGCAAGCACGTGCTGCGTGCCGGGATCGTGCTCCTCGGGCTCCAGCTCTCGCTCGGCCAGCTCGCGGGGCTCGGGTGGCGCGGGGTCACCGTCGTGCTCGTCACCGTGGTCTGCACCTTCCTGCTCACGCTCCGGCTCGGCCGCTGGATGGGTGTCGACCCGCTCACCCGCCTCTACGTCGCGACGGGGTTCTCGATCTGCGGTGCGGCCGCGATCGCCGCGATGAGCGCGACAGTCGGCGGCGCCCGAGGGCCGGCTGGCCAAGCCGTCCCCGGGAGTGGCGCGACGGAGCCCGGGGTGACGGTCGACGGCGACCCAGGCCCGGACGCGCCAGGCGACGGGGACGCCGTCGGCACTGCGCTCGCACTCGTCACCCTCTACGGGACCCTCGCTGTGCTCGTCCTGCCCTGGGTCGTCTCGGCGCTGGGTCTCTCGGACGCGCAGGCCGGCCTCTTCATCGGGTCGAGCGTCCAGGAGGTCGGTCAGGTCGTCGCCGCTGCCGGCGCTGTCTCTGCGCCCGCCCTCGCTGCAGCGACCGTCGCGAAGCTCGCGCGCGTCGTGCTGCTCGCGCCGCTCACCGCACTGGTCGCCGCACATGGTCGGCGGACCGCTCGCGCTGCCGACGGCGCAGTCCGCGGCTGCGACGACGGCACGGCTGACGGACCTGCCGGGACTGTCGACGGCTCTGCCGGGGAGGACCGTGGACCTGCCGCGGCAGGGGCGAGGCGCGCGGCCCCTCTCGTGCCGGCCTTCGTGCTGGCCTTCCTCGGTGCCGTCCTCGTGAGGTCGACCGGGGTGCTGCCCGACGCGCTGCTGTCCGCCGCAGACGTCCTCCAGCGGGTGCTGCTCACGGCGGCGATGGTCGCGCTCGGCACGAGCGTCGACCTGCGCAGGCTGGTCCGCAGCGGCGGGCGGTCCCTCGGTCTCGGTGCTGTCGCGACAGTCGTGGCGGCCGGGGTCGCGCTGCTCGGGACGCTGCTCCTCGCATGATCTAGGGCGACGAGGCCTGCGCCATCGCCTGCCGCGACACCGTCTGGGGAGAGAGATGCCGTCTGCTGAGGCGAGGGCTGGACGGTCAGGAGCGCGGCCGACGACGGTGCGCTCTGGTGAGCGGGCTCGCAGCGTCGAGAGGGCGACAGCTCACCGGGCCGAGTGACGGCCTTCCACGACCAGGACGATCTCGTCGGTCTCGACGCTCAGGTACGCCGAGGCGTGCCAGTACGGGGTGCTCAAGGCGTTGTCGAGAGCGACGCTCGACTGCAGCTCTCCTGTCGGCACGTCGCCCGCGAGGTCGTCGACGACCTCGGGGGAGCGGGTCGCCGGAGCCGTGCTGTACGCGGACGCGAGGTCAGCGGCGCGACCCTCGGGCAGCGTCACCACGGCGTCCATCCACGTGGGCACGGGCTCGTCCGCGGCCTTCTGCCCGTCCATCCAACCGCTGTACCAGACGGCAGTCCGCCCGATCGCGAGAGCGGGCATGCGGTCGGTGAGCGAGGTGATGTCTGTCCTGCGGACGCCGTCGCCGGCCTTCTCCGCCGACGAGGCCGTCTGCAGGGTCACCCACAGGCTGCCGGCCGTCACGACGGCCAGCGCGAGCGACAGGACCACGAGGCGCCGGCCCGCGGGCACGGCCCAGCGACGCCCGGGCGTCTCGTCGGTCGGGGCGGGCTGCGTGGTGGTGTCGCGGGTCTGGTCCATGGGCTCTCGGCTCGGAGGGGCCGCGGTCGCTCGGCGACGTCGCGGGCTGCGTCGACCCACCAACCTACCAACGCGGCGAGGCTGTGACCCGTCTTTTCTGGTACGTGAGCACCACTGTCCTGGTCACACCTGGCCTCACCTGGACTCAGCGGACGCTCGAGTCCCAGCGCCACCGGGACCGGCGGGGCACGCCCGGCAGCGCGATGCGACCTGTGCACCACAGGAGCGACGCCTCGGGACGGGTCGCCGGCGCCTCGTCGAAGAGCCTGGCCACCGCGCGCTCGGCGGGTCCGGCCGGGAGTGCGTGCGGGCGCCCCGGTCCGATGTCGACACCGAGCCCCTGGGCGACGTCGTAGCCGTGGACGAGGATCTCGACCACGCCCATCGCTGCGAAGCCCGTCGGGTCCGAGACCCCGTGCGGGTGGAAGGCACGAGCGTCCGGACCTGCTGTGCTCACCTGCGCCGCCAGCAGCACGGCGAGAGCCTGGACCGTGCTGGCCAGCCCCTGCGTGCCTGCCGTCGCGGCGACGCGGACGACGTCGTCGCCGCCGTCCGCGGCCGTGAGCGGCAGATAGTCGTCAGGAGCCTGCGCGGCGAGCTGGAGTGCGTAGGCGAGCATGTCGTCGCCCACGTGCTCGGCCGTGCGCCAGCACGACCACTCGACGTCGCCCGCAGGGACGTCGAGCTCTTGGGTGGTGGCGGTGAGCAGGAGCTCGGTGAACCATCGCGCGGAGTCGAGGATGTCCTGCGCGTCGC
>Ga0308165_1001264_pt1 | contig 36609 bp, 35 predicted proteins | sample PhyWR2_FD_201032 | JGI IMG/M metagenome (GOLD analysis project Ga0308165, IMG submission 201032) | Phyllosphere microbial communities from UC Gill Tract Community Farm, Albany, California, United States - DLSLW.R2 | ecosystem: Host-associated > Plants > Phyllosphere > Unclassified | place: USA...
CTGCTACAGCCCTATCGTTTTAATTAGTATTAGGATAGGACATATTTCGAGGGCGCAAAAGTACAAAATTAAATGCATTCTAGAAAACTTATTATTAGAAAGTATCGTTATACCCGCCCTCAATAGTTGGAAAGCAAAAATGATGCCTAACAACAAGAATGCCAATACGATATATACCGCGCCATATTTAAGTGGCGACAAGGCAAAAGCGACTACCAGCGGGATAAATAATAGTGAAGCATTAAAGTAACTTAGGTACAATATAGAAATATATTCGCCTACCGGTTTCTGCACATTGAAGAGATACCCCAGAAAACGCAACAGAATCAGTTTCAGTGCATAAAAAGCGATAATGGTAATGGATATGCTGAAGAAAAACTTAAATCCATCCTTTGCTTGATACATATCGTTCCATTGTGCTACGAGGAAAAAAAACATCCCAAATACAAACCCAAATTGTACAAAAAGCAACAAAAATGGCCAAGAGCTGAAAAGGTTGTCTTCTTTGTTAATATTATTTAAAATTCTATTACTAAAAAATGATTGAACAATGGCTGATAATTGCTTCGAAAATGCATTTTTTAGGATTGCAAAAATGATTAACATGCCAAAAATAAAACCCAACAAACCTACATTGCCCTTCGGTATTTTTGTACCCAACTGATAAGGGTTTACCTTTTTCTTTAAATGATGGTATTTTTTATGCCATGCCCATAAATCGAGCTTGGTAAAAAGGTATTCTTTTTCTATGGTATCTAACAGCGCATTTTTATTAATTAAACTATCTGGCAGTACCCAGGTATGGTGAACGAGAGAATCTGTCGAAAATTTCTGTCTGGCAAGTGTTGCCGAATCTGGTCGATATCGCCTGTATTGATAGGGACTTACCACTGCACTATCCCTTTGAACAGGAATTTGCTGGGCTGCCACAAAATCTGCAGACCATAAAAACGCGAACAAAATGAAAAGGAATTTCGGCATGTTGTAAATCAAAACTTAAGGATGCAAAAGTAGTCGAATAATCATTGTTTACCTAAAGAAAATAAATGGATTAATTAATAACTTTATCAAGGGAAAATCAAAAGTGGATTAACAATGTCCAATTCAAAAAAGAAAACACCAATATTTGGAATAACAACTCCAACTTCAGAAAAGTTGGACAAAAGGCAATGGAACAAAACCTTTAGGAGGATTGCAAAAATCCAGATTGCAAAACAGAAGGAGGTACCACAGAAAATATCAGCCGTTACCAATGTGTGGGATGGGAATAAAGATGGGAAAAGATATATAAAGACCTACTGCAGCAAAGAAATGCGAAAGTAATTTCATTCAAACATTACAAGAATAAAGTTATCTCTTTATAAAAACACCAATAAAGTAAAGATATAGCTTTACTTTTTTAACTGAATTCGATTTACTAGTTATTACCATGCTAGGGGAAATTCGTTTAAACGCAAAAGGATGTAGATGGGATATTATGACAATAAAGAAAAACTAACTTCACTATCTTTGCTCAAATGTCCGGTATCTATATCCATATTCCTTTTTGTAAAAAGGCTTGTCACTATTGCGATTTTCATTTCAGCACTTCCTTAAAATATGCTGATGAGATGGTTGATGCTATATGTAAGGAAATAAAAATGAAAAAAGACCGGATTACTGGTCAGGTTGGAAGCATTTATTTTGGAGGAGGAACGCCTTCTGTCTTATCTCAAGCAGCTTTACAAAAGATTTTTGATGCCATTAACCATACTTTTTCAGTTGATTCAGGTGCTGAAATCACCATTGAAACCAATCCTGATGATTTAACTGCCCAGAAATTAAAAGAACTTAAGCAGTTGCCTGTTAACCGCTTTAGCGTAGGCATCCAATCCTTTTATGATGAAGATCTAATCTGGATGAACCGGGCACACCAGGGCAGAGAAGCTGAAGATTGCATCAGAAGAAGTCAGGACGCAGGTTTCGAAAATCTAACACTCGATTTGATTTATGGCTATCCTTTGCTTACCGATCAAAAATGGTTAAATAACATCCAAAAAGCGATTGAGCTCGAAGTTCCACATATTTCGGCTTACGCTTTAACGGTTGAGCCGCGAACGGCTTTAGCTCATGCCATTAAGAGTAAAAAACAAACGCCTGTAAGCGATAACCAAAGTGCCGCACAATTTGTAATTTTGATGGAGAAACTGGTTGAGGCCGGTTTTGAGCATTATGAAATCTCCAATTTCGCAAAGCCTAACCATTACGCGGTACACAACACCAATTACTGGAAAGGCATAAATTATATTGGTATTGGTCCCTCTGCACATGGCTTCGATGGGCAAAACAGGTACATGAACCCTGCAAATAATGCTTCCTTTATAGAAACTTTAAGCCATAACAAACTTCCTGAAATTGTTGAAGAGCTAAGTTTAAACGATAGATTCAACGAATATGTAATGACTTCGCTCAGAACCATGTGGGGAACTGACTTAAATAAAATAATTGCCGATTTTGGGAAAGATTTTTTAGAGGAAACAAAATATAATCTCAAAAATTTCGAAGATAAAGACTGGTTGATCACTGAGGGGAATAATATCCGCTTAAGCCAGGATGGAAAGCTTTTTGCCGATCATATTGCTTCGGAATTGTTTATTGTAGCAGAAAATGAGTGAAGAAATAAATCAGAGAGTGAGTGAATTCTGAATGAGAGAATGCTTTACAACACAAGTCCATCATTCTGTCATTCAATAATTCAATAATTCAATAATTATATATTATGTCAAAAATTGTATGGATTACAGGTGCATCATCGGGTATTGGTGAAGCCTTGGTATATGAATATTTTAAAGCTGGCGATAAACTGATTATTTCTGGTAGAAACCGCGACGAACTTTTTAGGGTTAAAGGAAATTGCCAAAATTCTTTTAGTATACATGTTTTGCCATTCGATTTAAGCGAAACCGCAACACTCGAAAATAAAGCTGCTGATGCCATCCGCATTTTCGGCAAAATAGACATATTAATCAATAGTGGAGGTGTAAGCCAGAGAAGTTTAGCCCTCGAAACCAACCTCCAAACCGAACAACAGATTATGGATACCAATTTTTGGGGAACAGCTGTGTTAAGCAAGGCTGTTTTACCATTGATGATCGCCAACGGCGGCGGACAAATTGTTGCAATTAGTAGTTTAGTGGGTAAATTCGGTACTAAGTTCCGTTCTACATATGCTGCTTCTAAACATGCATTACATGGCTATTTTGATTCGCTCCGTTCTGAAGTTTATGATCAAAACATTGATATCACCATCATATGCCCTGGTTTTATTAAAACAAATGTAACCTACAATGCCCTAACCGCAGATGGCAAACCATTAAACAAAATGGGCGATGCACATGAAAACGCCATGACTCCTGCCGAATGTGCCAAACAAATTGTACAGGCAGTTAAAAGCAAAAAAGAAGAAGTTTATATCGGTGGCAAAGAAACCAGAGCCGTATTATTAAAACGCTTTTTCCCAAAGATTTTTTCTAAAAAAGTGAGAACGGCGAAGGTAAATTAGAGGACCGTGATGCGATGGGCGATAAGCGTGAGCAGCGATTTCGCAATGGATGCGACTTAGAGAAAAAGCCAACCTAAACAACCCGATTGAAGCAATATCTTTTAGCTGTCATTCTGAGCGGAGCCTAAGAACAGCCAAAAGATTCAGCGAAATTGAGACTGCCCCATCCGGAAGGACTACTAAATCACATTTGCAAAATTAAAAATTAAATACCTAATAATCAACATATTAAATAATAATTTTCATTTCTAAAAACCAAGTATCTGTAAGCCGTCGTAAATGGAATCAAATAACAGAAACTTAAAAATTAGAAATAATGAAAAATTTAATCTTATCAGTTTTTGCCGTACTTACAATGGCATTCACAACTCAAGTTTACGCTCAAAAAAACCCAATGGTGGGCGGAGCAGCAATGTATCCTGCTAAAGATATTGTAGACAATGCAGTAAATTCAAAAGACCATACTACACTAGTTGCAGCAGTTAAAGCAGCAGGCTTAGTAGAAACTTTAAAAAGCGCTGGTCCTTTTACCGTATTTGCACCAACAAATGCTGCATTTGATAAACTTCCTGCAGGAACTGTTGACAATTTGGTTAAACCAGAAAACAAAGCAACCCTTACCAAAATTTTAACCTACCATGTTGTTGCTGGTAAAATGGATAGCAAAGCAATTGCAAAAGCAATTAAAGCTGGCGGTGGTAAAGCCGAATTAACAACAGTACAAGGTGGTAAACTTTGGGCTTGGATGGAAGGCAAAAAATTAGTGTTAAAAGATGAAAAAGGCGGAATGAGCACTGTAACTATTGCAGATGTTTATCAAAAAAATGGTGTGATCCATGTGGTTGATACTGTTTTAATGCCTAAATAATATTCAATATATCCTTTTGATCAACATAAAACGTTCTGGCATAAGCCCGAACGTTTTTGCTTTTATAAAAAAAATGCATTTTGTTAAAACCGTAAATATTTTTTTATCGTAAATATGGGCATAACAGCAAAAGATATCCTTATTAAAAACATATTTCACGTCCCGAGTGATTTTTACATTAACGTTCTTGCTTAACAGTAAGAACGTTTTGTTTTATAATTTAATTGTCAGCTATTTATAAATTTTAAACTTTCCGAGCCTATTATTAAATCAATAATAGGCTATACTTAACTTTGATGCTTAAATTTGGGCATTTTAAGAGATATTTTTATCACCCATCATCATAAATAAAAAAGGAGTCTGCTGGTCAGTTATTCAAGAACTCAATCATTCAATACATGCATCCCAATATTATAAAAATCCAGGAAAGAATAGAGCCATTAAGGCAGGAAATTATTAATCATAAAGTTTATTCGGCCATTAGCGAACTGGAAGATCTTAGAATTTTTATGGAACACCATATTTTTGCTGTTTGGGATTTTATGTCGTTGCTTAAAGCATTACAGATTAATTTAACCTGCACTACCCTTCCCTGGTTTCCTGTTGGCGATCCGGTAACGCGCCAGTTGATTAATGAAATCGTAGCAGGCGAAGAATCGGATGTAGATGCAAATGGGGCAATTAAAAGTCATTTCGAACTTTATTTAGATGCAATGGATCAATGTGGAGCCAATACCAAACCGATCACTGCCTTTTTAGATGGGCTGAAAAATGGAAAAAGTTTTAATGAAGCTTTCGAGATCGCAAACGTACCTGCAACTGCAAAAGATTTTGTTAATGCCACTTTCGAAACCATTAACAGTGGAAAAACACATTTACAGGCTGCGAGTTTTACTTTTGGACGTGAAGACCTGATTCCAAACATGTTTTTCAGCATGGTAAACGATCTGAATAGTACCCAAGCAGACAAAGTATCTATCTTTAAATACTATTTAGAACGTCATATTGAAGTAGACGGCGACCATCATAGCCATTTGGCATTATCGATGACGGAAAAACTCTGCGAAAAAGAAGAATCTTTTTGGGCTGAAGCAGAAGAAACTACGAAACAGGCTTTACAGAAAAGGATCGACCTTTGGGATGCAGCTTATACTGAAATTGTTAAAAATAAAGTTGAAGTGTAATTATTAAATTGTTAAGTATTTGCTAATTTAGATTACGTGATTTTAGTCACATTTACCTGTTAACATCGATTTTGTAAAATAAAATTTACACATTTGTTGTTCGGCACAAATAACCGATTTTAAGCGCATGAGTTTCATTTTAAAACCTGTTGATATCGTTGAGAGCATCACTCCCGAAGATTTTAAGAAAAATTATCTGAAAACTAAACGTCCGTTAGTAATCAGGGGCCTAACTAAAGATTGGCCTGCCAGAGAAAAATGGACAACTGAATATTTAAAAGAAATTGGCGGTGAACTCGAAGTTCCGCTTTACGATAACTCTAAAGCAGATCCATCAAAACCAATTAATGCGGCTACCGCCCACATGAAATTTGGTGATTATCTTGACCTGATTAAACGCGAGCCAACCGAACTAAGAATATTCTTTTTTAATTTGTTTAAAAAGGTACCTAGCTTAATCAATGATGTAAAAATCCCTAAAGATTTAATGGGTGGTTTTATCGAAAGTATGCCTGCTATGTTTTTTGGCGGCTCTAATTCGGTAACCTTTTTACATTATGATATCGATTTACCGCATATCTTCCATACACATTTTGGCGGCAGAAAACACATTGTTCTTTTCGATAACAAATGGAAAGATAGGTTATATTGCTTGCCAAATGCAACTTATGCTTTGGAAGATTATGATGTGGCCAATCCTGATTTCGAAAAATTCCCTGCATTAAATGGCGTAGAAGGCTACGAAGTTTTCTTAGAGCATGGCGATACCTTATTTATGCCAACAGGTATGTGGCATTGGATGAAATATCTTGATGGCTCATTCTCTTTGAGCTTAAGGGCATGGGATCAATCGATCACCCGTAAGGTAGCCAGTGTGTGGAGTTTATTCACCCACGGCGCAATCGACAGTTTAATTAAAATGACATTTAAAGAAAAATATGCCTATTGGAGAGAGAAAAAAGCAGTTAAAATTGCGGAAAAAGCTTTAGCTAAAGGCAAACCATAAAAAAGTATTGAAAAAGTAAAATACAACGGGGCATCGGTAACGATAGCCCCGTTTTTTGTTATTATTGCATTTAAACACCGAGAATTAAAAAATCAAACACCAATGGAAAACAATATACTTACCGAAAAAGAAAAAATGCTGGCAGGCAAGGCTTATCAGGCTGGCGGGGAAGAACTTGCTAAAGAAAGATTAAAAGCACGTGAACTGGTTTTCGAATTCAACAACCTTGCTCCAAAATTTATAAAACAGCGCAAAGAGTTATTAAAAAGGCTATTCGGAAAAACAGAACGGATGTTTTACGTTGAGCCTCCTTTTAGATGCGATTATGGTTACAATATCGAAATTGGTGATAATTTTTACGCAAATTTTAATCTTGTAATTCTAGATTGCGCCAAGGTAAGCATTGGCAATAGCGTTTTTATTGCGCCAAATGTTGCTATCTACACCGCTGGACATCCCATTCATGCACATTTACGCGATCAAGAATATGAGTGGGCACAGGAAGTAACCATTGGCAACAGTGTTTGGATCGGCGGAAACGTGGTGATTAACCCGGGTGTAAAAATAGGTTCAAATGTGGTCATCGGATCGGGCAGTATTGTTACCAGGGATATCCCGGATAACGTTTTTGCTGCAGGAAATCCATGCAGAGTGATCCGCCAGTTGACAGATGCCGATAAAGATTATTATTATAAAGATTTTAAGTTGGGGGAGTAAATTAATCATTATTCCTATTTTCACTTAATTAAACGGCGTCATCTCGACTGAAACGCAGTGGAATGGAGAGATCTACCTACATTTCTCGGCTTCTCTGCATTCCGCTATCATTGACAGACTCCAATAGAATGGTCGTCATTGCGAGGAGGTACGACGAAGCAATCTTTCCTGCTAGCGATCTTTACTAGAAAGATTGCTTCGTCGGCTGAAAAAGCCTTTCTCGCAATGGCGATTTCTCCCGGCCAATAAACAGCATTAAAACCTATCTGTCAATAATGTTGATTTTTATAAAATAAATTATCCCTCGAAATGACAATACGGGGAAGCTTCGCTACCAAACAACTTTATCTCCCTTATCCATATACCATGTCGCATCTTCTATCATTAGCTACTATGATCGGCAACCACTTTCCACTCGCCTTTAATTTTTCTGATCAAAAGTGTAAAATAGCCTTTAAGTTCGTCTTTTTCGCGTTTAACATTCCAACTGCCCAATACAAAAGCCAGGTCAGGGTTCAAAAAATCGACTTTTTTAATCCCGAATACCAAAAAACCCATTGCTGATTTGTCCGGATATCCTTTTTTATAATTGTCCAATGTTTTTTGCCAGCCGTAAGTTGGTCCGTTTTTTCCTACAAAGAGTAAACTATCTGATTTTTCATAACCCTGCATAAAAGCTTCAACATCACCTTTATTCCAGTCGGTACGTTGTTTTTCGAGCAAATTGAGTATAGCTTGTTTATCTTTTGCATTTTGGGCAAATGCACCAAATGATATTAAAAGTAGGGCAATTACAAGTAATTTTTTCATGATGATTTGAAATCTGATAAAAATTAAAGATATGAAACAAATTATTTTGTTCCATGGGTAAAAATCCTTTATTTACGCATCTATAAATCTTCTATGCAAAATAAGGTAATTACAATTGGCGAAATCCTTTGGGATGTTTTCCCGGAGGGCAAGAAAGCAGGCGGCTCGAGCATGAACGTAGCGCTTAATCTACATAAACAAAGTATACAAAGCAGTTTTATTAGTGCCATTGGCAATGACGAAAATGGCAGGGAATTATTTAATTTTTTAGCCAACAATCATTTTGCAACAGATTTAATACAGGTAAATGCAGAACTGCCAACCAGTACGGTTGTGGTGCAACTGGATGAAAACCATCAGGCTACCTATACCATCAAACAGCCGGTGGCCTGGGATGACATCAAATTAACGGACGAAAATATAGCCGCAGTCAACACGGCAGATGCTTTAGTATATTGTAGTTTAACCTGCAGGGAAGAACAATCCAAGAAAACGGTGCTCGCGCTGTTAGAAAATGCTAAAATTAAAATATTCGACATTAACCTTCGGGCTCCATTTTATACCAAAGATTTAATAGCAGAACTTTTAGCAAAAGCAGACATCTTAAAAATAAATGAGGATGAAATTGTATGGGTTAAGGAATCTTTCGGTTTAACAGGAAATACCGACGAACAGCTTTTAAAACAGCTTTCTACTCAATTTAATATTGAAACCATTTGCCTTACGCTTGGCGATAAAGGCGCCTGTGTTTTAAAAGATAACAAATTGTTTAAACATGCAGGCTACAAGGTACAGGTAGCTGATACCGTTGGTGCTGGTGATGCCTTTTTGGCTACATTTATTGCGTGTTATTTACAAGGCTACCCTATGGAAACCACTTTAGATAATGCCTGCAAGGTTGGGGCTTTTGTTGCTTCACAATCTGGTGCTAATCCTGATTATAATAAAAAGATTTACCATATGGCGTTGGGGTAATTATCCCAGACCTTATAGGTTTTGAAAACCTATAAGGTCTCTATATATTAAACCGGTGGGTTTTGCGTTAGGGATTGTAAGGGTTTGGTGCCGATTTTTCATCGGTACCGGAGCGCAGCCCTGAAAAGCCAGACGCTTCCCGATTTTTATCAGGAAGGGGGAATGCCCAGATCAGTTTGCAGTTTTTCAATTTGCCGTTTTCAGTTTGCTTTTCGCTTTGGTCTTTCAGCTTTTACCTTTCTTCTCCGCTCCAAATATGACACCACGCTTAAATTAATACAAAGCGAAACTTTTATCTTCGATAAATCGTTAATACAAGCACATGAGAGGTTTTCGTTTTTCTGATTATAAGCCTGGTGATACGCCAAAGGGTGGGTTTGATGAGTTGTTAAAGTTATTTAGCGAACTGCTAAATTATACCGCAGGAGATGCGGCAGAGGCTTTAAGCTGGCTGAACGAGCTCGACAAACAATATAAATTAACCAACAACGATTACGGAATCGGTAATTTTATCGACGACCTGAAAGATAAGGGTTATCTTACTGAAGATAACCAATCAGGAGAGTTTAAAATTACAGCTAAAACGGAACAAACGATCCGTAAGTCGGCATTGGATGAAATTTTCGGGAAACTGAAAAAATCCGGTCGTGGTAACCACAACAGTAACCAATCGGGTATTGGCGAAGAGAAAAATGCCGATAGGCGCGAATATAGTTTTGGTGATAGTTTGGACCAGATTGATATGACAGCCTCTATCCAAAATGCACAGATTAACCATGGTATAGGCGATTTTACACTAACAGACCGTGATTTAGAAGTGGAAGAAAAAGATTTCAAAACCTTAACTTCTACCGTATTGATGATTGATATTTCGCATTCGATGATTTTGTATGGTGAGGATCGGATTACGCCTGCAAAAAAAGTGGCGATGGCTTTAGCAGAACTGATTAAAACGAAATATCCTAAAGATACGCTAGACATTGTGGTTTTCGGAAATGATGCCTGGCCAATTAGTGTGAAAGATTTACCTTATTTACAGGTTGGGCCCTACCACACCAACACCTATGCGGGCTTGGAACTTGCAGCTGATTTACTGCGTAGAAGGAAAACGCATAATAAACAGATTTTCATGATTACGGACGGGAAACCAACCTGTTTGAAAGAAAACGGCAAATATTATAAAAACAGTATGGGCCTTGATAGAAAGGTAATTAACAAAACCTTAAACATGGCAGCGCAGTGTAAAAGATTGAAAATCCCGATCACTACTTTTATGATTGCTAAAGACCCTTACCTACAACAATTTGTAAGGCAGTTTACCGAAATTAATGGTGGAAGGGCTTTTTACAGCTCATTAAATGGTTTAGGTGAATACATTTTTGAAGATTACATTAAAAACAGACGTAAGACGGTTAAGTAGTCCGAAGTCTTTAGTCCGGAGTCTGAAAATATAGTGCTTAAAAAAATTATTTGTTAAGGTTGACCTCACATAAATTAACATGGCAAAACGTACAAATACATATCAGTTAACCTTAGAAGAAATATCTTTAGCAAGAGAGGATGATGAAAAAAATGCACCCTTAACGCTGCAATTTGATAACCATGATAATCTTTTCAATATTATAAATGCTGTAAAAAGTAAAAACATTTTTGAGGATGAAAATCAGAGTATTGAATTTGCCATTGGTTTAAAAATGTTTACAGAAGTAATTTTAAAGAATAGAGAACAAGAACTTTTCAAAGAACTGCAACCTGCAATTGGTGAGTTTATGAAAAAATTGAAGAGTAAATAACGAATCGTACAGATCCTATATATGCAAAACACAACATTAGGCCAGTTAAAGGCTACAAATTATACATCAAGAAGCGTTAAGGAAGAACTTAGAGAAAACCTGATTAAAGTACTACGCGATAAAAAAACTGAATTTGAAGGTATTATCGGCTATGATGAAACAGTAATTCCTGAATTGCAAACCGCTATTTTGTCCCGTCATAATATTTTGCTTTTGGGTTTGCGCGGACAGGCAAAAACGCGTATTGCGCGCCTAATGGTAAACCTGTTAGACGAGTATGTGCCTTATGTGGCTGGAAGTGAAATTTTTGATGATCCATTAAACCCGATTTCTTGGTTTGCCAAAAACGAAATTGCCATAAAAGGCGATGATACCGAAATTGCCTGGTTACACCGCAGCGAAAGGTACACCGAAAAATTGGCTACGCCGGATGTTACCGTTGCTGATTTAATTGGCGATGTTGACCCAATAAAGGCCGCAACATTAAAATTAACCTATAATGATGAGCGTGTAATCCACTTTGGTTTAATTCCTCGTGCACACCGCAGCATATTTGTAATTAATGAGCTTCCGGATTTACAGGCGCGTATCCAGGTGGCATTATTTAATATGTTACAGGAAAAAGACATCCAGATCCGTGGTTTCAAACTGCGTTTACCTTTAGATATCCAATTTGTATTTACTGCAAACCCTGAAGATTATACGAACCGCGGAAGCATTGTAACACCGTTGAAAGACAGGATTGAAAGTCAGATTTTGACCCACTATCCAAAAACGGTCGAGATTTCGCGTAAAATTACTTTCCAGGAAGCCAAATTAACGGCAGATCAGAAAGCGAATATAGAAGCTGATGGTTTGGTGAAAGATTTAATAGAACAGATTGCATTCGAGGCACGCAAAAGTGAGTATATCGATCAAAAATCGGGTGTATCAGCCAGGTTAACCATTTCTGCTTACGAAAATCTAATCAGTACTGCTGAAAGGAGAATGCTCATTGCGGGCGAGAAAAATACTTTTGTCCGTTTATCCGATTTGGCTGGAATTATTCCTGCGATTACGGGTAAAATAGAACTGGTTTACGAAGGTGAGCTTGAAGGACCTGCACATGTGGCAACCACTTTAATTGGTAAAGCCGTTAAAACACTTTTTGCAAAATATTTTCCAGATCCTGAAAAAGCAAAGAAAAGTAAAACGGCCAATCCTTATACCGAGGTAACCGAATGGTTTACCGAAGGCAATAATGTAGATGTTACCGATGCCTTAACTAATGCGCAGTATAAAAAAGCATTGATGCTGGTACCAAGTTTATACGATTTGGTAAAGAAGTTCCATCCGAAACTGAGCGAAAATCAAACTTTGTTGTTAATGGAATTTGTATTACATGGTTTGGCGGAATACTCACAATTGAGCAAAAACTTTTTGAATGGTGGCTTCGGTTTTTCTGATATGTTTGGCAGTTTATTTAATGCCGAATTTGATGAAGAAGAGGATGAAGACGATTTCAGATAAATGATATTTAATGGAGTTTAACGGATATCTTTTATCGCTAAGGTTAAAACAGGAAAACCTTCCTAATGGATATCCGTTTAATATTCCATGTTTGAAATCCTTTGAAAAATTAGACTTCCACCCCAACGTTACCTTTTTTACTGGTGAAAATGGAGTGGGAAAATCAACACTGATAGAAGCTATTGCCGTTTACCTTGGTTTTAATGCAGAGGGCGGAAGTAAGAATTTTAGCTTTAGAACTGCAGAAACGCACTCTGTTCTGCATAATCATTTAATGATAACCAAAAGTTTTAAACAGATTAAGGATGGTTATTTTCTTCGGGGAGAAAGTTTTTACAATGTCGCTAGTGAGATTGATAAGCTAGATGAGGAACCTGGCGGACCAAAAATTATAGATTCTTATGGCGGACTATCTCTACACGAACAATCTCACGGACAATCTTTTTGGGCTTTATTTATGAACCGTTTTAGTGGCAATGGTGTTTATATCCTCGATGAGCCCGAATCAGCACTTTCTGCTACCAAACAAATCGCCATGCTATCTAAAATTAACAGCTTGGTAAGCAAAAATGCGCAATTCATTATCGCTACGCACTCTCCAATTTTATTATCTTATCCAGATGCCTCTATATACGAAATGACTGAAAACAAAGTTGCTAAGGTTAAATATGAGGAATCGGAGGTTTACAGGGTTTATAAATCCTTTTTAGATCATCCTAAACGAATTTTAGATAATTTATTTAGTTCAAATACTTAATTTTGGCGGACAAAAGATCTATCTTAATATTTATACTTAAATCGAATAACCCGATCATATGGGAAGATTACCTTTCATTATTGCCGCTTGCATTTTTATTATAGCATTTGATATTTATTGTTACAAAGCCATTGTTGCCGTTTTTAAAAAATGGAAACCAACCACAAAAAAAGTATTTGGTATTATCTATTGGACTTATAGCATCCTATTAATTATCGGTGTTTTCTGTGGCATTTACCTTAATCTTTTTCTTACTTTAAGGGCCATTATTTTAGTTGCTTTCTTTTTAACGGTAGCCTGTAAGCTGGCCATGTTACCATTTTTGGTGCTCGACGATTTACGCAGGTTATTCATTAAAATTTTCAAAAGAAATAAAAAAAGTGAAGTTTCAGATAGCAATAATAGTGTGACAGAACCCATTACCCGCTCTGAGTTTCTGGTTAAAGCCGGGCTGGTGGCTGCAGCAGTTCCGCTAACTTCATTAAGTTGGGGTATTATTTCAGGAGCTTACGATTATCAGGTGAGAAGGGTGAATTTAATTCTCCCCAACCTACCGAAGGCATTCGATGGTATTACGATGGGGCAGATTTCGGATATCCATTCGGGAAGCTTTTACAACAAAACGGCTGTAAAAGGCGGCGTAGAAATGTTATTGGGTGAAAAGCCAGATTTTATCTTTTTCACGGGCGATCTGGTAAACAACCTCACAAATGAAGTAAGAGATTATCAAGATATTTTCGCAAAAGTGAAAGCACCTCTGGGTGTTTATTCATCGCTTGGAAACCACGATTATGGCGATTATTATTTTGGTAAAGAATCATCTCCGGCTAAGGTAAAAAACCTGAAAGACATGGTTGATGTGCACAAAATTATGGGTTACGACCTGTTAATGAACGAAAACCGCAGATTAAAAGTAGATGGCGAAGAAATTGGAATTTTAGGGATCGAAAACTGGGGAATGGGCCGTTTCCCTAAATACGGAAAAATGGAACTGGCTGTTAAAAATACAGATGATTTACCTGTTAAACTTTTGCTGAGTCACGACCCTTCACACTGGCGTGGAGAAGTTCTACAAAAGTACCCACAAATAGATGCCATGTTTAGCGGGCATACCCATGGGATGCAGTTTGGTGTTCGTTTAAAAGAATTTCAATGGAGCCCGGTGCAATATATCTACAAAGAATGGGCAGGTTTGTACCAGGAGCAAAAACAACAGCTTTACGTTAATGTTGGCTATGGCTTTTTAGGTTATCCGGGCAGGGTTGGCATTCTACCTGAGATTACTATTTTTACCTTAAAGAGGGCTTAGTGATGTCAGATGTTACCATCTGACATATGATATAACCGTCAGATGGTAACATCTGACGCCACTTTATAACGATTGATGAGAGAATGATTAAATGAGAGAATATCGGCATCAGGCCTAAACAATCATTAATTCAATCATTCTTTCATTCAAAAATTAACTCTATCCCGCGTTAAAACGGTATCCTACTCCCCTAACGGTTTGTAACAATTGTGGATTATCAGGATTCAGTTCTATCTTCTTACGTAAGCGCACAATATGCATATCGAGCGTTCTGGTATTCACATCAGAGTTGTAGCCCCACACCACCAACATCAATTCATCACGGTTGATTACTTTACCTGGATTGCGCAGGAAATAAAGCAGGATACGGTTTTCCAATATCGTTAGCTCGATTTTCTTTCCATCTCTAAACAAAGTATGAATGTTTGGATGGTGTTCCATATTTCCAAAACGGTGAATTTCGGCTGTATCTTTATTTACAATGAATTTAACCTTGCTTTCTAACATAGCCACTAAAACATCCATGTTAAACGGCTTAGTAATATAATCAGATGCCCCGAAATTATAAGCATCTATTTTATCTACATCCTGTGCTTTGGCGGTCATCATGATTACCAGGTTTTCGAAACCCTGTTTGCGCACATTCTCACAAACTTCGGCACCCTGTTTACCTGGCATCATCCAATCCAATAACACAATATCAGGCTGATCGGCCAAAATCATCCTTTCACCAGCTTCACCGTCATTTGCTTCCAGTACGGTATAACCCTCCGCCTTTAAACGGTGAGCTACAAGAAAGCGAAGATTTTCATCATCTTCTACGATTAATATTTTTACTTCTTTAGACATTTGTATATGTGTTTATGTTGTTATAATGTTGAACGGTTGAAAAGTTAACCTACAGCATTAAAACCTTTCAATTTTTTAAACATTTCAACTGTTATACGGCAACACGATCTTAAATTCAGTGCCATTTCCTACTTTGCTTTTTACAGAGATCTCTCCCTCCATAAAGTTAACCAGTTCTTTGCAGAATGCCAAACCCAAGCCTACACTTCCCATTTGGTTATATTCATTCTGAATTCTGAAAAACTTCTTAAATATATTGTTTAATTCTGACGATGCGATACCTATTCCTTTATCGGTAAAGCGGAAAACCAGCACCCCTTTAATCAGCTTTGCACTAATGTGTAATTTCTTATTTTCAGGTTTCGAATACTTATAGGCATTTTCTGCGAGGTTATCGAATAAACTACCCAATAACACCGGATCGGTAATAAAGGTTTTAAAGCCAAGCACCTCATAGGTCATTTTAAAATCGGGATGTTTCAGCGTATGCGACTCAATGGTGCTATCTATAAAATCGACAATATTAACTTCTTCCTGGTTGAGTTTGATTGCCTTATTTTCGATCTGCGTAAAGGCCAATAATTTATTCATTAACCCATTCAGCTTGTCAGCTTCTTCATCTAGTATTTTGCCATAAAGCTGCTGCTCTCTCTGGCTTAATGCCGTAGCACTTTTAATGTTGTTCCCGGCAATTTTAATTACGCTTACCGGCGTTTTAAACTCGTGTGTAAGGTTGTTCACAAAATCGTATTGTAACTTAAACATTTTACTGTTGATGTTAAGATTACGGTAAATTAAAAAGGCGACCAATAAAAGCACGCCGTAAACCAATAAAAGCACCAGGGCAATGGGCATGAAATAAATAAAAATTTCCTTTTTAATATAAGATTTTGAGGAGATGAGGTATAACTTAAAATCAGAAAATGCGCCTGGCAGGGCAATTTCTGTATTGATGTTTTCATCAGATGTATCAATCGGATCGTAGGTTAGCGGCTCAATCCTGATTGTTTGGTATAACAATGGCCTGGTATTGATAATCTTGATTTTATGCGCATTAAGATTAAATACCAATACATCCTGCTGATAAACAGGAGCAGGATTTAGCTTACGCCTGATCATATCTTTATATGCCCTTAAATCTTCTCTACGGGGAATGTTGAGGTAGGTAATTTTATTTTCGTTCGAGTTAACAATAGAAAAATTAGTAAACAATTCTTCCTGGGTGGGTACCGATGCGGTATCAAGATCCTCCACAAAAGTGGCAAGTTTGATGGCAATTGCATTAAAATCACTTCCAACATTGAAAGATCTGGTATCATCTTCTGAGTAAAGTTTTACCGAATCGGGCTTTACCCCTTTTCCAAACTGGAAAATAGATTTCGGGCCAATACCCAGATGGTTCGCATTGATACCGTCTTTAACCGGAACGTTTTTTACTTCAGTATCGTAAAAAGTAACCTTCGAGATGAAAGGATATTTCAACATCACGGTATCTACAAATTTCGATGCGGTAGAAGAATCCAAAAAGCCATTGTAATAAGAAATTTCAGGCATTTTATTCTGAAAAAAATCGTTATATGGCTTTATACTCTGCTCTAGTACGTTTACTTTTTCAGATACGAAATCGTTCTCTATCGATTTCTTACTGTAGTTAAACGCCAGAAAAAGTGAAAGTATAAAAAGAATAGAAATGAGTACAATAAAGGTTACACCAAGAGAGAAATTTTTGCGGTAACCACTTTTCTTATCTAAGGCCATACCTTATTTTTTACCTAGGTTTTCTTGTAAAAATTCTTCTAAGGCTTTATACAAAGCTGTTCGCCCTTGTTGACGCATTACCGGGTTGGGCCCTTCTTCTTTTTCAATATAAGTTACCTGAACATTCCGTTTCTTTAACTCTTTAATAAACTGAACGCCTTCTGCTACGTTAACACGTGGATCTTTCGGATTTTGCGCGATAAAAATGGGCGATTTAAACCGATCTGCATGAAAAACAGGCGATGCAAACCGCATATAATCAGTATCGGTTACGGGATTACCCACAATTTCGTAATACATCTGCAAATTCGCTTTTAAAAACGGCGGAATGGTTTTCAGGTAACTAAACAGGTTAATTACCCCAGAATTTGATCCACCGCATTTATAAAGATCGGGATTTTTATACAAACAATTTAATGCGATGTACCCTCCAAATCCATTTCCATAAATGGCAATTTTTTTAGGATTGGCAATTTTTTGTGCTATTAACCATTGTACACCATCATTAACATCTTCCTGAATTTTATCGCTCCATTGTTTAAAACCAGCTGCGTAAAATGACTTGCCATAACCTGTAGAGCCGCGGTAATTTACCTGTAAAACAGCATAACCGCGGTTGGCCAAAAACTGTACTTCTGCATTATAACCCCAACTATTTCTACCCCCCGGTCCGTTATGGGGCAAAACCACTACAGGTAAATTAACGGCCTTTTTGTTTTTTGGCAGGGTTAAATAACCATTAATGGTTAGCTGATCTCTGCTTTTAAAAGAAATCGGCTTCATACTGCTCATATCTTCCTGTTTAATAGAAGAACTGATATCGGTTAGCTTTTTAAGTTTGTTTTCGCTTGCCGTATATAGGTAATAAGAACCTGGATTTTTATCGGTAAATGTTCTGACTACAAAAACCTTATCCATCTTATCTTTATCCATAATTTTCCATTCAGTACCCGGCAAGAGCTGATCTATTTTTGAATAAGTCATCCTCGTACTATCATCCAGGTAATACTTCTCCTTTTTCCAGGTTTCGCAGGTTACAAAAAGCATTTTCTTTTGTGGACGGGAGTATTTAGCGTCAACCACGTTTAAGCTATCATTGGCAAAAAGCACCTGTTTTTCCTTTCCCGTTTTTAAGTCGAGTGCAACCAGTGCATTTTTATCGCGGTTAACATTGGAAATGGCATAAAGTATATTCGGTTGATCTTCTGAGAAAGCTATTGGCTGTAAAGTGGTTTCGAAATTATTAGTAATTACGGGTGCAAAGGCTTGATTTTCATTTTCACGGTACATTAAAGTTTCATTTACACCATCGCTCGCTACAGCAATTTTCAGCACTCCTTTGTTATCTGTTATCCATTCGGTCACATTTCCAGGGTTTTTGGCTGCAATATCCATCTTACCATTCCGCACATTTAGGCGATAAACATCAAAAACGGTCGAATCGCGTTTATTGGAGGCCACAATAATGTATTTATCATCAATAAGCTGATCTTCGATCACCCTCAATCTGTTTTTTTCATTTGCACTCAGCTGAACCTGTTTCGTCCCATCTTTGTTGATTACAAAAATATCAGATTTACGTTCTTTTGATTCATCCTCGGTATAATAAATCAATTCATTATTACTGGTCCAAAAGTGAAAACTGATGCTCTTCTCGTTTAAATGGGTTAGTTGCACACTACTTCCAGTCGCTAAATCTTCAACAAATAGATCGAGTTTTTTATCCTGAAGTTTTAAGTATGAAAGACTTTTCCCATCTGGTGAGATGCGATAGTAGGCCTTATCCTGTGTTTTAAAAAAATCATCTACAGGAATAATCTCATCGTTAGTGCCCTTACAAGCCCAGATCAATGCAACCATTAACAATAGAAAAATCCTTTTTAGCATAAATAAATCCTTTACGGGATGACAAAAATAAGTATCATAACAACTTTACCGCGATTTACACCAACAATGTTACTTATGCAAACAATAATAAGTTGTGGGTCAATTTAGTATTTATAAAATACCTACAAAATAAAATACAGGTAACATTTAAAATACGTTTAATATCAATTGGTGCTTTAGCTAAAGATGTATTAAAATGTTACATTTAAAACTTATAATTTAGGGTTTATGAAGCGTTTGTTTTTCATCTTATTCTTATTGCTAACACTTGGGGCAGATGCGCAAATCTTCCGCCCTAGCCAGCTGTCTTCGCCCGATGAAAGTACTTTAGCCATTCAATATTATCAGGATGGAGATTATGAAAAAGCTTTTACACTTCTCGAAAAACTATATGCTATCCCGAATAACGAAGCTTATTTTGATATTTACTTTAATACGTTGTTGAAATTAAAGCGCTATGATGTTGCAGAAAAATTAGTTAAAAAAGAAATCAAAAAAAATCCGCTAAGTGAGCTTTATCCTATAGCTCTTGGCAGGATTTATCAGGAGAAGGGAGATGTACAGGCGGCAAATAAAATTTTTTCTGAAGCCATTGGCAAACTACCAAAAGATGAATTCAGAATCAGGAATTTGGCCAATAGCTTTTATCGTTTTGAAAATTATGATTTTGCCGTTCAGACTTTTAAACAGGGAAGAAAAATAATGGGCAATGATCAGCTATTTACCTTCGAGCTGCTAAACATCTACCGCTTTAAAAAAGATAAACCCATGCTGATGCAAGAATATCTTGATGCCATGGGTACCATGCCACAGCTTTTACCACAGGCCGAAGCGGTACTTTCTTCTATTTTTGAAGATAAAAACGATTATCAAACTTTTCAGGCGGCCATTTTAAAAAAGATCCAGAAAGAACCTGATGCAGAAATTTATATCCAGCTCCTTACCTGGAACTATATCCAACAACAGGAATTTGATATGGCACTCCGTCAATTGATTGCTTTTGATAAACGTACCAAGGCTGATGGAAGTACTTTATTTAACGCCATTTATACTTTTGTTGATAATGGCGCATACGAAACAGCTATTAAAGCTTACGATTATATGTTAACCAAGGGTAAGGATAGTCAATATTACCTCCCATCGAAAATCGAAATGCTGAACACCAAATATAACCTGCGCACCAACGGGAAATACACGGTGGCCGATCTTGATCTGCTTGCAAAAGATTATCAGGCTTTATTGGTTGAAAACGGGAAGAACCGAAATACACTTTTCGCAATTAAAAAATTGGCAAATCTGCAAGCATATTATTTAAACCAGCCCGGTAATGCAGAAAAAGAGTTGGAAGAGGCGATAAAAATGCCAGGTGTGAACGATCAGGAACTTGGCCAGCTGAAATTGGATCTTGGCGATATTTATATTTTAACCAACCAGCCTTGGGAAGCATTTTTAGTGTACGAACAAGTAAGCAAACAGTTTGAAGGGCAGCCTGTGGGTAACGAAGCACGTTTCAGAAGCGCTAAACTTTCTTTCTATCAAGGCAATTTTGAATATAGCAATGGCCAATGTTTGGTTTTAAAAGCGGCTACCTCACAGCTAATTGCAAACGATGCACTGAACCTGAGTTTATTGATCAACGATAATATTCAAACGCCTGCAGACAGTAATGCGCTTAAAATGTATGCCGATGCAGAGATGCTTTTATTCAGGAATCTGCCTGAGCGGGCCACAAAAAAAATGGATAGCATTGCTATTGCATATCCACAAAATAGTTTGGCCGATGCCATTATGATGAGCAAAGCGAGGATTTTTATTAAAGCAAATGATTTTCAAAAAGCGGCCGACATCCTTAAAAAAGTAACCGACGATTTTAAAGACGGGATCTGGACGGATGATGCCCTTTTTACCTTGGGTGATCTTTACGAAAAAAAACTTAATGATATTGCCCAGGCAAAAATCTACTTCCAGAAACTGATTACCGATTATCCGGGAAGTATGTTTAGCGCTGAAGCCAGAAAAAGGTTTAGAAATTTACGTGGAGACGGGGTTTAATTGGTTCAATGGGTAATTAGCCATTAGTTTATTGGTGATGGTTAATCGGTTAACTGATTCAAAACGTCCAACTTTTTAATCTTTCCAATCCCAAATTACAACATTCCACTCTACATTGCTATTATCGGTATAGGTATAAATTACTTCAAATCCGATGCGTTTGTGGGCATTCATTGAACGTAAATTAGTATTGGCAATTTCAGTTATTGCGAAATCATATCTGGGCTTAAAATAATCTCTATAAGCGTTATAACATCGATCAAATAAACCCTTACCACGATACTCCTGCGCTATACAAACTTGACCAACAACGATATAATGATAAGCAGCAACAGATTTCTCCTGATAGTGGATGTGATCGAAGCTTTCATACATTTCGACAAGCCTGGGAATATCGTTTTTAGATTGTTCCGTCATTCCAAGTACATAAGCGGCAATTAATTCGCCATCTTTTGCGATGATATTGGGTTCGTGTTTGTGCATTTTCTCCAGATCATCAAGCGAATGCGAAACGGTAACAAATCCCTGTTCTTTTATTTGTTGGGCCGTTAAATCTTGCTTTAAGTTTTGCTTTTGAAGTTCAAGAATCCCTTCAAGTTCTTGGGTGGTAAATGAGGTGGTAATGGTAATCATTTATGGATATCGATGATATTTAAGCATCCAACGCAATTATTGTTAAAGTAAGCAATAAAATGAAACAGATTCCTGCCAAAATCAGTATCCTGGCACCATGTTGCCTATCCGTTAGCGAATAAGAGAAAACCTTTTCGCCAGAACTGATTGTTCTTTTCTTTTTCATTAAATCCCAACCAATAACCAGTCCCAAAATGCCACCGAAAATTGCAGTAAGGTAACCGGTATAAATATAATTGCGGGTTGAATTATCTACTTTTTGAGAGTCGTTAGTACGTATCATGCTTAAACAATAGGGATTGCAAATTTAATCGTTTAATATCACTTAAAAGAATAAAAACCGCTATCACTAATTTTTTACATTTATATATTATTTACCTTTGCAGTATGTTTTTATATAATGTTACGCTGATCCTGGATGACGCAGCGGCCCAGGAATGGCTACAATGGATGCAAGATATTCATATACCGAAAGTTATGGCTACAGGAATGTTTGTTTCTAACCGTTTGTTGAAGGTTATAGATTCGCCAAATGAAGGCGTAACCTATTGTGCTCAATACGTTGCAGAAACAATGGATCATTATAATAAATACCAGGAATTATTTGCCCCAGCCTTACAGGAAGAGTTAAATGAAAGGTATAAAAACCGTTTTGTGGCGTACAGAACTTTGATGGAGTTTATACCCCCAACCCCCTAAAGGGCGCTTAAGACTTAGAAAAATTTAGGCTTATCATAGTCGATTCTATTAAACGATGAGAAGGGCAAAGGTCTCCTTTAGGGGATTTAGGGGTTTAATTTCTCATTATTCTTATGCCGATCGGCATCCCGGATACTTTTTTTCTCTAAATTCTTTTCTAAAGCATCGGTTAAATTTATACCGGTTTGATTGGCCAGGCAGATTAAAACAAACATTACGTCGGCCATTTCATCTGCAAGGTTTACCGCCTCATCGCTTTTTTTAAACGATTGTTCGCCGTACTTACGGGCCATAATCCGGGCTACTTCTCCAACTTCTTCCATTAAAATTGCGGTATTGGTCAATTCGTTAAAATAACGGATTCCGGTAGTTTTAATCCAACGGTCTACTGTTTCCTGTGCTTCGTTAATGGTCATTTTTTTCTTCTTCTATTTCTGATTTTATAATGCTGCTTACTTCATTTTTTGCATCTTCGAGTAAAAACACGCCTGCTCCCTTTTCGCGTGCATAAGGCGTTTTTATTTCGCCAATCTTGGTAATCTTGCCAAAATACGGCTGCTCCCGCTTGCGTTGCGGATCTTCATCGTTCCATCCGGTAATCATAATGAAATCTTTTATTGAATTGTCCATTTTAAACCAATATAGATAATCGGCATTGTATGATACCGCATTGATGTTTTTATATTTCGAATAGTAGTTAATCGCTCCAGCCTGTCCATAATTATCTGCCCTTATCAAAAGTGTTGATTTATCTTTGACCTTTGCGTAAGCAATATCAACAAGTGCGGCCAACTCTTTCCAGCCCTGCATATCGGCATAATCCTGCGGCAATTTGTGATTCTTGCCATCCTCCCAGCGTAATGCCCCCACCCGCTCGAACCTTTTATGATGTGCAATAATTTCTGTCGGACTGTAAACCGGCATCAAAAGTGGTAACAGGTAAATAAAAGAGCCGATTGTAAACGTAAATAACAATCCTGTTAGCAGATATTTATTTTTCAGAAGCCGACTTAAATAAACGGCTCCAAAACCTAATAAAACTGGGTATAAACCTAAAGCATAATAATCTTTTGCTTTAAAATAGCTGAATACGATAAGCGTAAACAAATAAGTAAAAACAATCCAGCTATATTTTCGGAAATCTTTATAAAAAACCAAACTTCCGATTCCTGCAATAAGAATAAAGATAGCACTGATAAAAAAGAGGAATTGCCCGATAAAAAAATCAATCCGGTTTACATGAACCAATTGTGTGGCCTGCAAAAGTTTCATATGTGTTAGTACTGGAAAATGGTTGTTAATTTGCCAGATGATATTGGGCGAAATGATTAAAAGTGCAAGTAAAATTGCCAGGTAAAGATGTTTATCCTTAAATATTTTTCGATTTGGCGTAATAATTACGGCCGGCAGTAAGCCAATGATTAGAAAAAGGATGTTGTACTTATTTAAAAATCCCAAAGCCACATAAATCGCAAAGTAATAGAGATATTTTGCGTCTTCCTTATCAAAATACCTTAGCAGATAATAGAATATAGCAGTCCAGGCCAAAACATCGAAAGAGTTGGGTTGGTAAAGCGTATTTAACCTAAGTAAAGAGGAACATAAGCAAGCCACAGCGACCAAACATTTGGCCAATAAATTACCTTTTAAAAAATCAACAATTTTCCAGCAGTACAATATGGTGAAGGCGCCCATTAATGCAGGAACAAGCTTTACCATAAAAACACCATTACCGAATGCTTTAATAAGCCAGGAAAATATAGAGGTTAATGGCGGAACAGAGGTAAAACCTGCCGCCAAATGATTGGCCTGATCTAAATGCAGAAATTCGTCGCGATGTAATTCATAAACTGAATTAACGAGTGCGAATGATAAAATTAACTTTAAAACCAAAAAAACAACAAGACAACTATATTCCGTTAAACGGTTCGGATTTGTATCCTTCATATCAGTTTAAGTACAAAAGGTTTTGAAATAGATGAATTAAGTTTTTTTGACAACTTGTTGCTTTGTTAGTTAAATCAAAACTTTAAGTTTTATTATTCTTTATTCTTAGTGTCGATCATAATGGTAACCGGGCCATCATTTAATAAAGCAATTTTCATATCTGCACCAAAAACCCCTGTTTTAACTTGTTTACCCAATAAACCTGATAATTTCTCAATCATCTTTTCATACAGTGGGATAGCCACATCTGGTCGAGCAGCCCTTGTAAACCCTGGCCGGTTTCCTTTTTTGGTTGCGGCAAATAATGTAAACTGACTGATCAGTAAAATATCCCCTCCAACATCGGCAAGCGCTTTATTCATCATGCCGTTTTCATCACCAAAAACACGCATACCGATAATTTTCTGTGCCAACCAGTCCAGATCTTCCAAAGTATCGGCATCTTCAATACCCAATAACACCAAAAATCCAGATTCAATTGCTCCTGTTATCTGATCATCAACTTTGCAACTTGCCTGTGTAACTCTTTGTAAAACTGCTCGCATTTTATACTACTTTTGCCTCAATAAAATTGATATGCGCAAGATAAGTATTTTAGTGATCTCTGTATTTCTCTTCTTTGGTTGCAAGCAAAAATCTACCGTTCATCCTACTTTTTATTACTGGAAAACAGATTACCAGAACAAGAAGTCGGAAAGTAATTATCTCGATCAGTTTAAATCTAAATCGTTGTACGTACGGATTATGGATGTTGATTTTAATCCCGATCTGCAATTACCAGTACCCATTTCGCCCATTAAATTTTCAGATCCATTACCCAAACAGGTTAATATTGTTCCTGTGATTTTTATTGTAAACAACGTTTTTAATAAGATCGACACCATGCAAACAAAAGTGATGGCCGATCGAATTGTCAAATTTGTGGAGGCAAAGGTAAAACAGGCCGGAAAACAAAATTACCATGAGCTTCAGATCGATTGCGATTGGACCAAAGGCACAAGAAACAGATATTTCAAATTTTTAGAGCAATTAAAAGCAAATCCACTATTAAAAGGCAAAAGTATATCAGTTACCCTTCGTTTGCATCAGGTTAAAAATTTGGTATCGAGCGGGGTTCCTCCAGTAGAAAAGGCCATTTTAATGTGTTACAACATGGGCAATCTGCGTAAATATGGCGAACAAAATTCCATCTTGGATCAGCATGAAATGGATCTTTATCTCAAAGATTTTCTCGAGCACTATCCATTGCCACTCGATGTTGCCCTTCCCATTTTTGAATGGGCAGTGGTTTTTAGGAATGGACAATATGCCGGCATCTCCAAGCGGATTGGCAAAATGCAAATTGAAGACAAAAAACTTTTTAAGCAAAGGGGAAATTCTATCCTTTACGATCTACAGGCCGATTATCCACAAGCGGGATTGAAACGGGGGAATGTAATCAGGTGGGAACGAATTTCTCCGGAAGATTTACTTGCCACCTCTAAATTTTTATCCCGATATTTAAGCCCCAGAGACCGAAACCTCGTTTTCTACCATTTAGACACCGACCTATTAAAACATTTTACCAATGAAAACCTTCAAAAAGTTATCGCTAATTTTTAGTGTATTCCTGATTACTTTTTTCGGCGAAATTGCCGTAAATCTCGCTTGTGGAGGTGAGATAGACCCCTACGATTATTATATCTCTTATTTCCACAACAATGTTGAGGGCGATGAATATTCACCATTTGCTTATAACCAGATGGTTTATCTGAATAGTGAAACTGATATAGAAAGTGAGCCAGATATTAACAGCCGCGAATGGGCAAAATACCTTAACATCAAAAAGGAGGATGTGCTAAAAGTAATGTATAAAACAGATAGCGCCACTAATGTAAAATTGATCAACTTTAATGGCAATGTTTCGCAATTACCAGATAGCTTACAGCAAAACAGTTTTATCCAGGCACTGAGTAAACGTAAAGAATCATTAAAGTATTACCTTTTTGCCAAGAGCTGCGAACCTTTGGCAAATGTCGAATTTAGCCTTTGGGATGCCACTCCCCGCGATACCGCAGCAATGGCTGCAAAAGCTAAAGAAGGCTTAAAATTAACAGAAACTGAAAAAGACGATTTTCTTAAATTACGTTATGCTTACCAGGCGGAGCGAATGTTTCATTTTGCAGGCAACCATGCCGAAAGTAAATCAACCTACGAGAAATATATTAAAACCAGTAAAGTAAATAGTGCCGCTAAGGGCTGGGCATTGGCACTGTACGCGGGCTCTACCCGTAGGTTGGGAAATCCTGAAGAATCGGCCTTTTTGTTTTCGAAGGTTTTTGCCAGCAATCCTGAGCGAAGAGTTCAAGCCTATAAGAACTATTATTACACCAGTTCGCCGGTTAACGGGGCATTAAAATATGCCAAAAGCAATAACGAAAAAGCCAACATTTGGGCCATAAACGGGTTTGGTGATGCCGATTCGGGTATAGAAAGTTTGAATAAAGTTTATCAATACGAACCGAAAAGTGAACTTAATGGCACTTTACTGGTACGTGAGGTGAATAAATTAGAGCAGGATTTGATCGAAGCGAACGACATTGCCAAAATTGGTTACAACTATTACTTTTCGGATAACGGCAATCCTAAATATAAAGACAGTTTAAAAACCGTTAACTTAAAACGCCTAAGTGAAATCAGGAATTTCGCAGTAAAATTGGCCACCGAGAAGAAATATCCACAGCCTGAACTGGGCACCTTAACGGCGGCTTATCTATCGTGGATGGAGAATAAAGATTTTCTGGCATCGAATTATCTGGCCATCCTAAAACCGGATAAATTACCTGAAAGGTTACGCGATCAATACCGCATTACCGATTTATTGATCAAAGCCAAAAACATTAAAAAGGGAAATGCTTTTAATGAGAACGATTTATTACCAACTTTAAAATGGCTGGATGAAAAACGTTTTGCAGAAAATAGTAAGCAACCGAAAGAACAATATTACTATGATACTAATCGTGCTAGTAAACGCTTCAGCAGAACCACCAGAAACTTTTACCAACAGATATTGGCCCCAGCCTATTTAAACATGGGCGATACCGCTAAAGCTGCACTGGCAATGGTTAAAGGTGATTTGGAATACAAAACCTTAAAAGAAAATTCACTTTTCCAGAATATGAGCTACCAAAGTATTGCTTTCTGGCAGAAAAATTTAAGTCCAAAAAGCATGCAGGGATTGGCCCTTTACAAAACTAAAGCGGCTGGAAATGATGTTACCGCCTTATTGGCTTCGGCTTTAAACCAGCTCAAAAACGACGACTTCTATGAGCTATTTGGCACTACCTATTTACGTACACATCAGTATGAAAAGGCTGTTCAAATGTTTGCAAAAGTTTCACCAGCCTACAAATATTTCAGTCCAGAGAACTGGTATGGATCTGAATCAAATTCAAAATTGTATGCCAATCCATTTATCGAAACGATAAACGATTATCCTAAAAAATATGTCACTGCCAAAGCCTCCATTAGCAAAAAGGCCTTTGCTGCAGAAATGCTCCGTTTGCAGAAATTAACCGTTAGCGACAAAAAAAATGCAGGACTTTATTATTATAAAATGGCTAATGCGGTTTATCAAACAGGTTATTTCGGAAATAGCTGGTTTTTAATCAGCTACGACTGGTCATCGTACGACAATAGTAACCCAGCAAAATATGTGTATGATGGGGATTACAAAAAAGCGCAAACGGCAAAAGCGTGGTATTTAAAAGCCAGAGCATTAAGCACAGATGTCAATTTTAAAGCAAAATGCACTTTTATGTTGGCCAAATGTTTGCAAAAACAAATTATTATGAATGCAAACCCGCTATCATTTTATTATTATGATAAAAAGGATGTGAAATGGAGAAACTTTATTAAGGCAAATTATAATAATCCATACCTTAAAGAATTGAGGTTTAACTACGGCAAAACACCTTTTTATACTGTTGCAGCAGGGGAATGCAGTTATCTGGGAGATTTTATCAAACCAAAAACGCAAAACTAATTTACGAGAAGAGCCCTTCGACTACGCTCTGGGTGACACCCCGGATAAAAGAAAAGCCTTTGAAATAAATTCAAAGGCTTTTCTTTTATCTTAACTTACCTGGCATTTTTGATAAACTCCAAACTCCAAACTCAACACACTACCATCTAATCAGCGCACTTGCCCAGGTAAAGCCTGATCCGAATGCGGCAAGGCAAACCAGATCGCCATCTTTAATTTTTCCTGCTTCCCAAGCTTCACACAAAGCAATTGGGACAGAAGCGGCAGTAGTGTTACCGTATTTTTGAATGTTATTAAAAACTTGGTCGTCACTTAAGCCTAACAACTGTTGCACGTATTGACTGATCCGTAAATTTGCCTGATGTGGCACCAGCATATCAATATCCTTTTCGGTTAAATTATTCGCGGCCAAAGCTTCCTTAATTACCTCTGGAAATTTTACTACCGCTTTTTTGAAAACCGATGGCCCATCCATATAAGGTAAGGCAGCCCCACTTTCCAAAATCTCCTGAGTCATAAATAATCCGCCTAACTCCTGCTCTGGATAAGCTGGTTTATCTTTTAACCATTTATTGGCATGAGAACCTGGATAATACATGGCTAGAATTTCGGCATCGGCACCATCGCTATGTAAATGTGTACTTAAAATTCCTTTCCCGGGCTCATCGGTAGGCTGTAGCACAACAGCGCCTGCACCATCGCCAAAAATTACTGATACATTCCGGCTACGGGTTTCGAAATCCATCGCAAAGGAATGTTTCTCGCTCCCAACTACAAGAACATTCTTGTACATGCCCGTTTTCACAAACTGATCGGCCACAGAAAGTGCATAAACAAAGCCCGAACATTGGTTACGGATATCTAAGGCACCAATTTCGCCCATACCCATTTCGCGTTGCAACAACACACCGCATCCTGGGAAATAATAGTCAGGACTCAACGTAGCAAAAACAATAAAATCGACATCTTTAGCGGTAATCCCAGCTCTTTCTATCGCTATTTTGGCCGCCTCAATACCCATTGTGGTTGTGGTTTCTTCATTCCGATCGGCAAACCGGCGCTCTTTAATACCTGTACGCTCCTGGATCCACGCATCGTTTGTATCCATAAAACGGCTTAAATCATCATTGGTATATATGTTTTTCGGAACGTAATAACCTATTCCGGCAATTTTAGACTGGTGCATGTTGATTATTTATATTTTGGTTAAACAAAGTTACTTAATTAAAAAAAGATATAAGCGCTGTGATTTGAGAAGTGAGATTTCATCGCAATATCCTAAAATCTAATATCTCGGATCTAATATCTCAAATCTTCTAAATTATTGTTTATTTTTGCACCATGTCTACAGAAACCAAAGAAGAGACCTTTACGCTCGAAGAAATTTTAACTTCCCTAAAAACCGTACATCGCCTTATTTTGTGGAATGATGATATCAATACTTTTGATCATGTGATTTATTGCATGATGAAATACCTGGATTATAACGAATCGCAAGCTGAAAAAATTGCATGGAAAGTGCACAATGATGGAAAATGCCCGGTTTTAGAAGGATCTTTTACCGAAATGGAAGTTTATCGTAAAATTTTGCAGCAAGAAGGCTTAACCGTTTCTGTTGATTAAAACTTACTAGTCGAGATTATTTTCCTAATGAATCATCATGCTGAACTGGTTCGGCATCTTTCCAGCAAAATAGATCCTGAATTAAATCCGATAGCTATCGGATCAGGGAGACGACCGCCTAAATGAAACTATAAGGTTATAACTCCAAACCTTTCAAAAGCTCATTTAACCCAGCCTGTGTAGTTTGCGTTTTATCTTTAGCATACCAGCCATGAAGTTTTTCTGCCAAAATTGGCATTTCAGTGTTCTCTTTTCTCCATTCTTTTAAAAGCTCCTGCAAAATTTCTGGTCTTGGGCCCCAGGTACCTAAAACTTGGTCTGCTGCTTCATTTAGCACAATTAAAACCGGAATAGCTCTTCCTCCATTGGTTAAATGCGCATCAATTAATGGTAGGTTTTTATCGCGTAAAACAAATTTCAAATCTATTTTACCCAATGATGCAGTTGCGATTTTATTAAATACCGGAACAATTTGTGCGGCATCACCACACCAACCTTCGGTGATTACTAAAAACTTATAATTTTCTTTAAGCTGATCAATGGTTGAAATCAACTCATCCGTTAAGCTAATCGTCTTATCCACTCTGCTCATCCTTTGCACATTCATTTTGGTATAGTGCAAATCGTAAGTTACATCACCAGTAGCTTTTCCCTCTAAAAGAAGTTGATCAACCAACGCACGGTAGGTTTGATAATCCATTCCTTGCTCGCTAAAAATTTCGCTGTAATTAACCATGATGTTTAAAATTATGTTGCAAAGGAAAGCAGAAATTCAATGAAAATAATCACGGATTTGCAAGAATCGCTTCGCGGATGATTACACAGATTTGGGGATTACACAGGTGTTTTTTCAATGCTGTCATACTGAAGGATAATTTATTTTATAAAAATCAATATGATTGACAGATAGGTTTTAATGCTGTTTATTGGCCGGGAGAAATCGTCATTGCGAGAAAGGCTTTTTCAGCCGACGAAGCAATCTTTCTAGTAAGGATCGCTAGCAGGAAAGATTGCTTTGTCGTACCTCCTCGCAATGACGACCGTTCTATTGGAGTCTTTCAATGGTAGATACGAATCATTTGAATGCAATGAAACACCTTGCTTGTTTATATCTAATCGTCGATTATAGTATCCATATACTCTTGCTGATAATAGAATGCACAACAAAGCAAAACCCAATTTTGATATATGTCTTGTAATAAAAAAGATCCTGAAATGAATTCAGGATGACGATTACACCACTAAGCTTCCATCAATTTACTCACATGCTGTGTTAAAGCCACAAAATCAGCCACAGTTAATTGCTCCGCACGTTTCTCGAAATAAATATGATCGTCCATTTTATCTTTTGGCATCACTGCCGAAACCGCGTTACGCAAAGTTTTTCTCCGTTGATTGAAACCGGCTTTCACAACCCGCCAGAATAATTTTTCGTCGCAGTCTAAGGTTTCTACCTCATTCCTCGTTAAACGGATCACTGCCGAATGAACTTTTGGAGGTGGATTAAATGTACCTGGTTTAACGGTAAACAGGTATTCAATTTTATAATAAGCCTGAAGAAATACACTCAAAATGCCATAATCTTTACTTCCAGCAGGTGAAGCACAGCGTTGTGCAACCTCCTTTTGGAACATGCCAACCATTTCGACAACCTTGTTTCGGTTATCTAGAATCTTAAATAAAATCTGCGAAGAGATATTGTAGGGGAAATTTCCAATAATGGCAAAAGATCCCGGGAAAATAGCGTCAAAATCAAGTTTCAAAAAATCACCATTAATCAATCGGTCGCCCAGCTGAGGATATTTTTCATTCAAAAAATGGAAAGATTCAGTGTCGATATCGATCAGATAAGTTTCTAAATCTTTACGCTGCAGCAAAAAATCAGACAAGATTCCCATCCCTGGCCCTACCTCTAAAACCTGATTGTATTTATCGGTACTCACCAAAGCCTCAACAATACGGTTGGCAATGCCTTTATCGGTTAAAAAATGTTGCCCTAAATGTTTTTTCGCTTTTACTAAACTCATACCCCAAACCCCTAAAGGGGCTTTTAAAAATTAAAATTGTTAGCAAAGATAGGCTTATTATTTCTTTGCAAATCACTTCGTGCGCTTTGCGGTTTCATTTTTTTTAAAGGGTTTAAACGAAAATCAGTAATTTGCGCTAAAATTTTCCAGTAATTATGAGCGATAAACTTAAAATTGGCATCAGTATAGGCGACGTAAACGGCATAGGTTTAGAGGTAATCATTAAAACATTATCAAATCCTGCTATTCTAAATTATTGCACACCAATTGTTTATGGCCATACCAAGGTTTCATCTTTTCACAGAAAAGCAAATAACCTAGGCGATTTTAGTTTTAACGTGGTCAATCATGCCAACCAGGCGCAGCCAAAAAAGGCAAACATGATTAATTGCTGGGAAGAAGATGTAAAAATCGAAATGGGGCAGGTTACTGCAACAGGCGGAAAATATGCACTTTTATCGTTAGAACGCGCAACTGCCGATCTGGTAAATGGTGACATTGATGCTTTAGTTACCGCTCCAATTAACAAACACAACATTCAATCAGAAACCTTTGCTTTTCCAGGCCATACCGAATATCTGCAAGAAAAAAGTGGTAGTAAAGATGTACTGATGTTTTTGATCAGTGAAAATTTAAGAGTTGGTGTAGTTACCGGGCACATCCCTGTAAAAGATGTTCCTTCAGCAATTACCAAAGATAAAATCATCAGCAAGTTAAAGTTGATCAATGAAAGTTTGAAAAAAGACTTCTGGATCGAAAAACCTAAAATTGCCGTGCTGGGTTTAAATCCACATGCCAGCGATAATGGTTTATTGGGCACAGAAGAAGCTGAAATTATTACTCCAGCCATTCAGGAAGCTTACGATAAAGGTATTGTATGTTTTGGGCCGTACCCTGCTGATGGATTTTTCGGCAATGGCAGTTACAAGCAATTTGATGCGGTTTTGGCCATGTACCATGATCAGGGCTTAATTCCTTTTAAAACATTGGCTTTCCATAATGGCGTAAATTATACTGCGGGCTTAAACTTTGTTCGTACTTCTCCTGACCACGGAACGGGTTACGATATTGCAGGTAAAGATCTAGCAGATTCAACATCATTTACCGAGGCTTTATTTTCGGCCATCCACATTGTGAAAAACCGCAGAGAGCAGGAAGAAATGCTGGCAAATCAGTTACGTTCGGGGGGTAAGGTAGTGGAAACACAGTTTGATATTAAGGATGACGCTTCTTAAGTTGAAGGTTTGTAAAAAGTAGAAAGACCAAAGTTTTATTAAACTCAGATGTACTAAGGTGGCTTAAGTGGTCAATATATATTTTTCGCAAAGCAAGGCCTTGTGTTTCATCGGTTCCGACAGTCCTGCTATCCGTTTCAATCTTTTTGTGATCGTTAATGTTGAGCTTGTCGAGGTACCATATCAAAAAGTATTCCCACTACTATCAGGTTTATTTTAGTTAAAATTGTGCATCAAATTCAAAATGAGCAGCACTAAAGAAAACAGTTACATCCTACCCACAATTGTTATTGCACAGTTTCTCTGTACATCATTGTGGTTTGCTGGCAATGCCGTATTACCTGATATCGTTAAAAACTTTCCAACAGAAACCAACCTCCTGGCCAACCTCACCAGCATGGTACAGTTTGGCTTTATTAGTGGAACTTTAGTCTTTGCGATTTTTGCCATTTCAGATATCTTTTCACCATCAAAAGTATTTTTCATCTGTGGTATTGCAGCCGCAATATTTAATATGGGTGTATGTCTCGAATTATCTGATGTTCACTTATTGTTGCTTTTCCGCTTTTTAACAGGTTTTATGCTCGCCGGGATTTATCCTGTCGGAATGAAAATCGCTTCTGATTATTATAAAGACGGATTAGGAAAATCGTTAGGTTTCTTAGTTGGCGCTTTGGTTTTTGGTACTGCATTTCCACATTTATTAAAAACATTTACGGCGAGTTTCGCCTGGCAATATGTAATTTTTGCTACTTCGGCATTATCGGTAACCGGTGCATTTGCTATTTTTCTTCTCGTTCCAAATGGACCTTTTAGAGCAGTTGGACAAAAATTCGACTTTCGCTCCTGTTTGAGCGGCTTTAAGAATCCTGGATTTAGATCTGCGGCTTTCGGTTATTTCGGGCATATGTGGGAGCTTTACACCTTCTGGGCATTTTTACCCAGCATTTTATTGCTCTACAATAGCAAACATGCACATGCCATTTTAAATATACCGCTGTTTTCGTTTTTAGTAATCGCATCAGGTGGAATATCCTGCATGGTCGGTGGCTTATTATCACAAAAATTTGGCGCAAAACATATTGCCACCATTGCTTTAGCAATTTCTGGATTATGCTGCCTGCTCTCCCCTATTTTCCTATTTAGCAGCTCCACATATCTTTTCCTTATCTTTTTATTTTGCTGGGGTTTATCGGGCACGGCAGATTCGCCCTTATTTTCTTCTTTAATTGCCAAACATGCACCAGCAAGTTTAAGAGGAACTTCGTTAACATTGGTAAACTGTATTGGTTTTGCTATCACCATCATCAGTATACAGGTAGTGAGTCTACTATCAAAACAACTAAGTGTGCAATATCTTTATATGGTTTTGGCTATTGGCCCAATTTTGGGGCTGTGGGCACTGATCAACAAAAAATCGCATTAGAAAGGATTTCCAAAATCTCTTATATTGCAAAAACTTTGAGCTACAAACCTATTCTATGGGACTTGATATCCACTTAACAACTAATAATTCGGAAGAGATATTCCAAAAGGAAAACACAAATAATCATATAGATTATTTCAATCAACATAGTTTAAGTAGAACATTTTGTAATTTAATGTCGCGAAAAGATGTAATAGAAGAAGAAACTGAACTTGACCAGATTAGTCGGTTAACGGATACGGATATTTCGGTATTATATGAGATGGAACAATATTGGAGTGAGGATGAAGTTGACTTCCATTTATCTTTTGCAGAAACTGAAAACGACAAACAAAAAGTTAGTGAACAGATTGCAAGAAATAGAAAAAAAATAGACGGAAATATAGATCGGGTATTAACAACTATCGAAACCCTGATAGAAAAACTCTCTCATTTTGATCTTCATGATAAATTAAATAGTCACGGGCTAGATACCTTAGGCTATGATTATTATTTTACTGATTTTGACCTCGACAAAGGCGAAGGTTACATTGGCAATAATTTTGGTCAAGACCTCAGGAATTTTAGAAGATATTTAGAACATGCAAAAGCCAATGGTGCCAATGCGGTATGGTTTAACTACGGATAATAGAATCGAACATGAATATATCACCTATCATAAAACCAGAAGAGTTAACCTGGTTAAATCAAGACGAAGAAATCGTAATTATCGATGCCAGTGCCGGTTCGAAAACCAGATATGACGAACAGCATTTATCAGGTGCACTTTTTGCTGATGTAAATGAAGATTTAGCCAATATTGGGGATTTTGCTGTAGGTGGCAGACATCCGTTACCTACTAATGATCAGTTTTCTAGCGTTCTACAAAAACTTGGGATCACAAAAGATAGCCATGTAATTGTATACGACGACAAAAATGGAGGTAACGCTGCCGCAAGATTCTGGTGGATGTTAAAGGCAATCGGTCATAACAAAGTACAGGTTATAAATGGCGGCTTCCAAGCGGCAGTAAAAGCGGGTTTCCCTACTACAAATAAAGTAGAAATCCCAAAATCGGTCGAAAAATACGAAATCACCACATGGAATTTACCTTTGTCTGATATCAACGAAGTAGAAAAAGTGGCCAAAACCGACGATTATATTGTAATTGACGTACGCGATGCCAACCGTTTTGCTGGTCTTACTGAGCCTATTGACTTGATTGCAGGCCATATACCTGGTGCAGCCAATATTCCCTACACCGAAAATTTAGATGCTACAGGTGCTTTCCTGGCTCCCGAAATATTGAAAGAAAAATATGCCGAAGCTTTAGCACACGTTAAACCTGAAAACGTAATTGTTCATTGTGGTTCGGGCATTACCGCTTGCCACACGCTATTGGCTATGGATTATGCCGGCCTACCCATCCCTAAACTCTATGTTGGCTCCTGGAGCGAATGGAGCAGAAATAATAAGGAGATGGTGTTGGCAGATTAGTTTCTTATGGTATGACTGGTCGGGATGTGCAATCCACTCATGATTAAAGATCTATTTAGGTGTTATGTGCTAAAAGTTGTTGCCAATTGCATAATTATTAATGATTAGGGCGTTTCCCAAGCTACGCAAGGGGCAGGCTTTTCAGGGCTGCGCTTCGCTCCGGTACCGATAAAAATCGGCACTAAACCCTTTCAATCCTTAACGCAAATGAAGCTCATCCAAAATGCTATTTACAGCCGGGGGCTTTTAAAACCTGCAGACTCTAATATTTTATTGGTTGAAATTTGTGATCTCGGCTTAAGAAACCTCCAAGGTTTTAAAAACCTGCAAAGTCTAATACTCCACTCATTTCAGAGAACAATCTGAAAACCTGTTGAGTTGGCCTCAACAATTTTTAAAAAACATTTTTAATCTAATTATTTTATCCCTACATTTGCAGGCTAAAATTTTACAGTACTTTGAACCCACTAAAACAATTTTCATTACCGTTTACCGGATTAAAAT
>Ga0308165_1001265_pt1 | contig 36572 bp, 27 predicted proteins | sample PhyWR2_FD_201032 | JGI IMG/M metagenome (GOLD analysis project Ga0308165, IMG submission 201032) | Phyllosphere microbial communities from UC Gill Tract Community Farm, Albany, California, United States - DLSLW.R2 | ecosystem: Host-associated > Plants > Phyllosphere > Unclassified | place: USA...
GTCGCCAGCAGCGCCGCCGCCCTCGTTCAGTGAGCGGACTTATAAGAGATCACCCTCAAACAAGTCAACAGCCCAAATTCGAAAAACTCAGAAAAACATACAAATAACTGAATATAAAAGAGAATTTCGATTTTCAGCCGTTGTGAACGGCGAAGGGGCCGCGAACCCAGCGGATTTTGCTCAGGAGAAGGGTGCGTTGAACGATACAGCAGGGGCCGCGCCTTGTTTTAGCCCGCTTCCTCGCTAATTGCTTTGCTAACGAAGCGTTAAAGGGGGCCTGTTTGCGCAGGTCCCTATATAGCGCGCTGCAATGTATTTGCCTTGACGTCGATGGATTTGACTCACGGCTTTGAAAGTTGCACATCTTCGCCTGAAGTTTCTGGAGAGCGCATGACCGACGGGGCACAGCTAGTATGACTGCGGATCGCAATGTGATCCGGTCGCTAGGGACGGAGCCGCCAATTCTGGCGGAAGGACGCCGTGCACCCGATCGTCGCGAAATTTCGCTCCGATGGCTCTCCGGCACGTTCCTGACCGGTATTACCTCTTCCATATTGATGGGTGTTGCGCTGTTTGCCGCTCTCGACGGTCGCCAGCAGCTTGCCATTCCCGCCGAGGCCTTCGCCAAGGCGGATATGGGCAACAATGCCACGGAAGCCGCGCGTCGCGGTACGCGCCTCGTCGCACCGAATATAGCGGCCCGGCCGTCCGACCGGTCGATCATGGAAGTTTCCACCGTCATCAATGAAGGCGACAAGGAAGTGGTCCGCAAGGTTCCCTTCTCTCACGTCAAGATTCCGCTGGCTTCCAATTACGCCAAGCAGGACGACTATCCCGCCTTCGACCCTTTGAATATCTTTGCAAGCAATGACGACAAGGATGCTCCCGCTCCGGCGGCGAGCCGCACGGGGACGATCTATGGTTCCGAGGTGGAGTCCGAAGTCAGCCTGAAAACCGTCGCCTTTCCCGTCCAGCATTCCAAATATGCCTTTGCCGGCTCCCTGAGCTTCGATGAGGTCGAGGAGGCGGTACGTTCCAACGGCTCGATCCTGACCGACGGTAACGAGCAGGTTGCGGCCCTTTATTACATCGATCCACGCCGTTTCGATAATGATGAGGGTGACGTCGACATTACCGCAGGCCTCGCTGCCCGCGTCGTTGAACAGAACATGTCGGTTTCCACCCCGCAATCGTCGTCCGTGCCCGTCAAGGAATATGCCGACGACGTGATCCCTTCCCGCCAGACCGAGACGATCGAGGCCGCCCTGTTCGGCGCCGGTTATTCGAAGGCGCAGTCGTCCGAGATTGCGAAGCTTCTGTCGCCGCAGATCCAGTCGGAGAATGTCGAGAGCGGCGATGTGCTGCGCGTCGGCATTATCCAGGAAGACGAAAAAAGCGACATCGTGCGGGTGAGCCTTTATCGCAAGGGCCGCCACATGGTCACCATGGCCATCGACGACCGCAAGAATTTCGTCAAGGCGAGCGAACCGCCGAAGCTCGACGCGGTGGCAACCGCCTTCGACAGCACACCGGCACCGGCCGCCGGCCGCGATCTGCCCAGCGTCTATGACGGGGTTTACCGTGCTGCTCTCGCTTATGGCATGAACCAGAGCATGGTCTCGCAGCTGATCAAGCTTCTCGCCAGCAGCGTCGATTTCCAGGCGCAGCTTAAACCGACCGATACGCTGGAAGCCTTCTTTTCGGTGGAAGATGCGGACGGCAAAGCGACGGATAAATCCGAACTGCTCTACGTCAACGCCAAGTTCGGCGACAACGAGACACGTTTTTACCGGTTCCAGAGCCCGGAAGATAACAGCGTCGATTATTTCGATGAGAACGGCAAGAGCATTCGGCAATTCCTGTTGCGCAACCCCGTTCCGAACGGCCGCATGACCTCCGGTTTCGGCATGCGCCGCCATCCCGTCCTGAAATTCAGCCGCATGCATACCGGTACCGACTGGGCGGCAGCCCGTGGCACGCCGATCATCGCGACCGGCAACGGCACCGTGGAAAAGGCCGGCTGGGCCTCCGGTTACGGCAACCAGACCCTGATCCGCCATGCCAATGGCTATGTCTCATCCTATAACCACCAGAGTGCGATCGCCAAGGGAGTCACCGAGGGTTCCAAGGTCCGGCAGGGTCAGGTGATCGGTTATGTCGGTTCGACGGGCCTTTCGACCGGTGCGCATCTGCATTACGAGCTGATCGTCAACGGCACCAAAGTGGATGCGATGAAGGTGCGCCTGCCGGGCGGCAAGTCGCTTTCCGGTGTGGCCTTGGCCCGTTTCTCCGACGAGAGAAAACGCATCGACAACCTGCTCAACATCGATGAAAAGCCCAATCAGGTGGCGAGCCGCTGATCGCCGGCGAATTCCGGACAGACAATGCCGACCATATGAAAAGGGCTCCGTTTCCGGAGCCCTTTCGTTTTATGCCGCATCGGCCGTTTCAGTCTCGGCCTCACCCTTGGCGGGCTTGACCTTGAACAGCAACCGGTCGGTGCCCGAGGTTACCTTGACCCGCGAACCATCGGGGATTTCACCGCCGAGAATCATTTCCGCCAGCCGGTCCTGAACCGATTTCTGGATCACCCGCTTCAGCGGGCGCGCACCATAAGCTGGATCGTAACCCTTGTTGGCAAGCCAGCTGCGGGCATCCTCATCCAGTTCGAGCGTGATCTTGCGATCGGCCAGAAGAGAGACGAGGCGCTTCAGCTGGATTTCGACGATCGCACCCATTTCGTCACGCCGCAGGCGGTGGAACAGGATGATATCGTCGATGCGGTTGAGGAATTCCGGCCGGAAATGCGACCGAACCCGCTCCATGACCAGTTCGCGAACCGAATCCACATCGTCGTTGTCGCCCATCTGCGTCATGAATTCCGAACCGAGGTTCGAGGTCATGATGATGATGGTATTCTTGAAATCGACAGTGCGGCCCTGGCCATCCGTCAGGCGGCCATCATCCAGCACCTGCAGCAGGACGTTGAAGACATCCGGATGCGCTTTTTCGATCTCATCGAACAACACGACCTGATAGGGCCGGCGTCGAACCGCTTCCGTCAGGGAACCGCCCTCTTCGTAGCCGACATAGCCCGGAGGTGCACCGATCAGCCGGGCAACGGAGTGTTTCTCCATATATTCCGACATATCGAGGCGAACCATCGCGGTTTCGTCGTCGAACAGGAAGCGGGCGAGCGACTTGGTCAACTCGGTCTTGCCCACACCCGTCGGGCCGAGAAAGATGAACGAACCGATCGGCCGGTTAGGATCCTGCAGGCCGGCGCGCGAACGGCGAACCGCCTTGGACACAGCCTGAACGGCCTCACCCTGCCCGACAACGGACTTGGCGAGCTCGTCTTCCATGCGCAACAGCTTTTCGCGCTGGCCTTCCAGCATCTTGTCGACCGGAATGCCGGTCCAGCGGGAAACGACATGGGCAATATTGTCCGGCGTCACCACTTCCTGAACCATCGAACCGGCACCGCTGCTATCGCGGGCCTCCGCCGCAGCCAGTTCCTTTTCGAGGCCGGGAATGATGCCATAGGTCAACTCGCCGGCACGCTGGAACTGGCCATTGCGCTGGGCGATCGCCAGTTCGTTGCGGGCTTCATCCAGCCGCTTTTTCAGGTCAGCGGCGTGGCCGAGCTTCTGCTTTTCCGCCTGCCAGCGGGCCGTCAGCGCATCTGCCTTTTCTTCCGTATCGGCCAGTTCGTCCTCGAGCTTCCTCAAACGATCGACGGAAGACTGGTCCGTTTCCTGCTTCAGGGCTTCGCGCTCGATCTTCAGCTGGATGATGCGACGATCCAGTTCATCCAGCTCTTCCGGCTTGGAATCCACCTGCATGCGAAGACGCGAAGCGGCCTCGTCCATCAGGTCGATTGCCTTGTCCGGCAGAAACCGGTCGGTGATGTAACGGTTGGAAAGCGTCGCAGCCGCAACCAGGGCCGAATCCGAGATGCGGACCTTGTGGTGCTGTTCGTATTTTTCCTTCAAGCCGCGCAGGATCGAGATCGTATCCTCGACGTTCGGTTCATCCACCAGAACGGGCTGGAAACGGCGGGCAAGGGCTGGATCCTTTTCCACATGCTTGCGATATTCATCGAGCGTGGTGGCGCCGACGCAGTGCAGCTCACCACGGGCAAGCGCAGGTTTCAGCAGGTTGGACGCATCCATGGCGCCATCGGCCTTGCCGGCGCCGACCAGCGTGTGCATCTCATCGATGAACAGGATGATGCCGCCATTTTCGGCCTGCACCTCGTTCAGCACAGCCTTCAGGCGCTCTTCGAACTCACCGCGATATTTCGCACCGGCGATCAGCGCGCCCATGTCGAGCGCCATCAGCTTTTTGTCCTTCAGGCTCTCCGGCACGTCGCCATTGACGATGCGCAGCGCAAGGCCTTCGGCAATCGCCGTTTTACCGACGCCCGGTTCACCGATCAGCACGGGATTGTTCTTGGTGCGGCGCGACAGGACCTGGATGGTGCGACGAATTTCGTCGTCACGACCGATGACAGGGTCGAGTCTACCCTCGCGGGCTTCCTCCGTCAGATCGCGCGCATATTTCTTCAGCGCGTCAAAGCCCTGTTCGGCGTTGGCGCTATCGGCCGTGCGGCCCTTGCGAATGTCGTTGATGACCTGATTGAGCGCCTGCGCGGTCGCACCCGCTTTTTTCAGGGAAGCCGAGGTGGAAGCGGAGCTTTCGATCGCAAGCGCCTGCAGAAGACGCTCGACGGTTACGAAACTGTCGCCGGCCTTCTTGGCAAGGTCTTCTGCGGTCGAAAATACCTTGGCGAGCGGAGCCGTCAGCGAAAGACCGCCGTTGCCGCCGGAAACCTTGGGCAATTTTGCAAGCGCCGCGTCATTGGCAAGACGCGCTTCCTTGGCGTCGCCGCCCGCACGCTCGATCAGCGATGCGGCCATGCCCTGCTCATCATCAAGCAGAACTTTCAGAACATGTTCGGGCGAGAACTGCTGATGGTTTTCGGCAAGCGCAAAGGTTTGCGCCGATTGCAGAAAACCGCGAACGCGCTCGGAGTATTTATCAATATTCATAGTCGAACCTCCATAGACCGGCCCGCCCGCTTTCGGCACGGCTCCGGGTGTTAGGGTTGAGGCTCCCTCAAAGGCAAGCCCCGCTACGACAGCCGTGTTCAAAGGATTTCACGATCGTCGCCTCTCGATGGTCGGTCGCCGGCGAATGCGGTTTCCGTCCATCCTGCACGAATATGGGAGGCATTTTCATATGTTTAAAGGGGCGAAAATCCGCTCTGCGGGAAATTTTCGCCTGACTTGACCGGCATCAATTCCGCCCTGCGATCAGACTTGGGCGGCGGCCGGTCTCGCACCCATCGCCAAAAAACAAAAAACTCCGGCAAGCCGGAGTTTTTCGATCGCAGAGCTTGTTTGCAGACGCTGCTTATTCAGCAGCATTTTCAAGCGTCGTTGCTGCAGCATCTTCACCAGCCGGCGCTTCTTCGCCTTCGGCACCTTCCGCAGCGGCGGTGCGACGCGGGCGACGCGGACGCGGACCGGTTGCCCGACGCGTCTTGGGTGCGGCTGGAGCTTCCGCCTGCTGCTGCTCTTCCTCGACGGCCACTTCCATGGGCGTACCTTCGATGACGGGCTGCGGCGCCTGGCTGGCGTCGTAGACCGGCGGCTGCTGGTCAGTGGCCACCTGCGGCTGGCGCGGCTGACGCTCCTGCCGTTCGCGGCGTTCGGGACGCTCACGACGCTCCTGGCGTGGCTCGTTCCGCTCAGTACGTTCCTGGCGTTCCGGCTGCTGCGCGCGCTCGACCTGTTCGGCCTGCTGCTGCGGTGCAACGAAGTTATCGTCGCCGTCGTTCATATCCATCTCGTCGCCATCGGCGGCATTGTACTCGCCACGGTCGTCGCGCTGGAAGCGTTCCTGCATCTGGGCCTGAGCCGACGCGATGATGCGGTTATAATGTTCAGCGTGCTGCAGATAGTTCTCAGCGATCACGCGGTCGCCGGAACTCTGTGCGTCACGCGCCAGAGCCGTGTATTTTTCCGCTATGTGCTGGGCTGTGCCACGGATTTTAACATCGGGGCCGGAGCTGTCATAAGTCCTGGTGAGCGGGTTACCGCCCTTGCGGTTGAAGTTGTTGTTGTTACCGCCACCATTGTTATTGTTGTTGCTTCCACGCCCCCGGCCGCGCTTGTTCTGCTGTCCTGGCCTCATCAATTGCTCACCTGAATTCTGTTTTGCTGACAATCTGATTATTTTCATGCAATTCCGGGCGGAAAACCGCTGGAAATTTTTCCTGAAATTGCTGCACTACGCGCCCTGCTGAAGATAACCCCAGACAAGACCTCGCGTATGACGACCGGTCGCGCAAAATGCTGCAACGAGCCACCTGCGAACAAAGTTTACTGATTCACATGCCGGAAACGCCCAGCCTTCAGGGTTCTAAAAGAACCCGCTTCGGGACTGAGACCCATACCCTGACGAATCTAAATTCGTCCTCAGCCACCCGGCATGTGGGCGCAAACTATCCCGCTTCCTGCGGAAATCCAAGCCTTTTCTTTTGCTGTGCAAAATATCCTTGCAAAAAATCCGCAGACATATCGCGAACAACTATCTCCGGAAGGTCAAAACTCTGTCGTTATCGCCATAATCCTTCACGGCATCCAGAAGAGAGAAGCCGTGAGAAGCAAATATAGCGGAAACATCAAGCCTTTGATCGAAACCGATCTCCACACCGACAGTCCCGTTTTCCACAAGAAAGCGGCCTGCGTCGGCAGCGATGAGGCGGTACGGTGCAAGGCCGTCCTGACCTCCGTCCAGCGCGGCCATCGGATCGTGGTTACGAACCTCTGGGTCGAGCGTTGCGACGATATCCGTTCTTATATAGGGCGGATTCGACACAATTATGTCAAAGCGACCAGAGATTTTTTCAAACCAGTTACTGCGAATGGTTTCGAAGCGTGAATCGAGACCATTTCGAGCGGCATTTTTAGCAGCCGTTTCCAGCGCATCGGCTGAAATATCACTACCGATACCGGACGCCTGCGCACATTCCTTTAAAAGCGCCAGACAGATCGCACCCGTTCCCGTGCCCAAATCCAGAATGCGGGCGCTACCCGTTCGGGAAACCGCCTCTTTTAACGCCGGTAACAGCGTATCGACGAGAACCTCTGTATCCGGGCGCGGTTCGAGCGTTTCCTTCGACAGAAGAAGATCAAGGCCATGAAATTCGCGGTGGCCGAGAATGCGATGCACGGGTTCACCCTCAGCCCGCCTTTCGATCATAGCCGCAATACGAGCGCTTTCGTCCTGCGTGACTGGATGCTCAGGTTTCATCACGAAATCTGTCAGTGAGAAACCGGTGACATCAGCAATCAGCAGGCGGGCATCAACGAGCGGATCGGCGACACCAGCCGCCTGCAGCCGTTTGCGGGCGGCGATAAGCTCTGCCGAAACCGTCGCGTCACCGCCGCCGCTCAAAGCTGTTGTTCGCCAAGCTGGGCGAGTTGACCCGCCTGATAATCGGCGATCAAAGCATCCACAAGTTCATCGATCTCGCCTTCGATCACGCGATCCAGTTTATAGAGCGTGAGATTGATGCGGTGATCGGTAACACGGCCCTGCGGAAAATTATAAGTGCGGATGCGTTCGGAACGGTCGCCGGAACCGACCTGGCTCTTGCGGTCGGCCGAGCGTTCGCTGTCCACCTTCTGACGCTCGATGTCGTAAAGGCGGGAGCGAAGAACCTGCATGGCTTTGGCACGATTCTGGTGCTGCGATTTTTCCGAGCTGGTGACGATCAGGCCCGTTGGAAGATGGGTGATGCGAACGGCGGAGTCGGTGGTGTTGACGTGCTGGCCACCTGCGCCCGAAGCACGCATCGTGTCGATGCGGATATCTTCCGGGCGAATTTCAACGTCGATGTCTTCCGCTTCAGGAAGGACTGCGACGGTGGCGGCCGACGTGTGAATGCGACCGCTCGCTTCCGTTTCCGGTACACGTTGCACACGGTGCACGCCGGATTCGAATTTCAGCTTGGAGAACACCCCTCGCCCGGTGATCGTGGCGATGATTTCCTTGTAACCGCCTGCTTCGCCTTCGCTGGCGGAAAGCACTTCCACCTTCCAGCCCTTGGTCGCAGCGAAGCGCTCATACATGCGGAACAGATCGCCGGCAAAAAGGGCTGCCTCGGACCCGCCGGTGCCGGCGCGAATTTCAAGGATCGCGCTTTTTTCATCCGCCGCATCCTTGGGAAGCAAAAGGACCTGCATGTCCTTTTCAAGCTCACGGATGCGCGTCTCGACCTCCGGCAACTCCATTTCCGCTAGATCGCGCATGTCCTTGTCGGTGGTTTTATCGGCAAGCAGCGCTTCCAGATCGGCGGCCTCGGAAATCGCTTTTTCGTAGTCGCGGATTTTCTTCACCACCGGCTCAAGTTCGGAATATTCCGAAGCCAGCTTCACATAGACATCCGCTGCCGGGCCGGCCGACATACGCGCTTCGATCTCGCCGAAGCGTCGTTCCAACTCGCGCATTTTTTCGACGGGAAGCTTCGCCACCAGTCACTCCAATAATGAAACAGGTCGTTTTAAATGGGAATGGAATGCGTCGCGGCAAAGCGTAACAACACCTCGCGCGCACTTTCCAGCGAATTGTGATCGTCCAGCGCCGCGTTCAGCTCTTCGGCAAGGTTGGCGGCATCGAGCCCGAGCAGCATCGCCTTGACCGGACCGATCGCCGTCGGAGACATAGAAACCGAGCGGAAACCAAGGCCGATCAACGCCATGGCCGAAAGTGGCTTGCTTGCCATTTCGCCGCAAAGCGTGACTGCGGTGTGGTGTTTCTCACCGGCGCGCACGATATCGCGCAGAATGCGCAGGAACGGCTTGCCGAGATTGTCAAAACGATCCGACACCCGTGCATTGCCGCGATCGACCGCCATCGAGAACTGGAATAGGTCGTTCGAACCGACGGAAACGAAATCCACCTCCTGCATCAGCTCATCGAGCTGCCACATCAGGGACGGCACTTCCAGCATCGCGCCGAATTGCAGCTTTTTCGGCAGCGCGTGGCTGAACTTCGACAGATGCTGCACTTCTTTCTGCAACAGGTCGCGCGCGGCGCGGATTTCGGACACTTCCGTCACCATCGGCAACATCATGCGCAGTTCAGCACCTGAAGCGGCACGCAACAGCGCGCGCATCTGCGTGCGCATCAGGCCCGGACGATCAAGTGACAGGCGGATCGCCCGCCAGCCGAGTGCCGGGTTTTCCTCTTCCTGGCCGCGCATATAGGAGACGACCTTGTCGCCGCCGATATCCAGCGTGCGGAAGGTAACGCTCTTGCCCTTTGCCTGCCGCAGAACGGAGCGGTAGAAAGCTTCCTGCTCCTCGCCCTTCGGCATATTGGAGGCGATCATGAATTGCAGCTCGGTGCGGAACAGGCCAATGCCATCGGCGCCGGATTCCTCCAGCTGCGGCAGGTCAACCAGCAGGCCCGCATTCATCTTTAGATTGACCTTCTGGCCATCCTTGGTGATCGGCTCGACATTGCGCAGCGCGCGGAACTGCTCCTGGCGCTTGGCGCGCAGGCGAACTTTTTCCTCATAGGCGCGCTGCAAATCCGACATCGGGCGCAAATGCACTTGGCCGTCATCGCCATCGATGATGATCGGATCGTTATTTTCGGCAAGTGCGACGATGCCGGTCGCCTGCCCGATGATCGGGATACCCATGGCGCGCGCGACAATGACGACGTGGCTCGTCACCGCGCCGTCTTCGAGCACCAGTCCGCGCAACTTCTCACGCGGATAATCCAGCAGTTCGGCAGCCCCCATGGCGCGGGCAAGCACGATGGCATCGAGCGGAAAATCCTGCGCGGGATTATGACCGCCGAAACCGATCAACTGGCGCAGCAGCCGGTTGGCGAGATCGTCGAAATCATGCATGCGCTCGCGCAGATAGGGATCGGTCAGGCGCATCATGCGCGCCTTGGTGTCGCTCTGCACCTTCTCGACCGCGGCTTCCGCCGTCAGGCCGTTGCGGATCGCCTCTTCCATGCGCCGCACCCAACCCTGATCGTGGGCGAACATGCGGTAGGTTTCCAGAACTTCGCGATGTTCGCCTTCCGTAGGCACGTCGCGGCGCTGCAACATGTCGTCGATGGAGAGCCGCAGCGAACCGATGGCATCGGCAAGACGCCGGATTTCCGTATCCGCATCCTCGTTCAGAAGATTGGTGACGACGATTCGGGGGTCATGCAGCACGACATGACCAAGGCCGATGCCTTCGCCGTAGGCATCGCCATCGATGGACACGGCGCGCGTCAGGTCGAGTTCCACGCCGGGGCGGGTGATCTTCTTCAATTCACCGCTCGCCACTATTTCAGCGATGAGCATCGCAGTTGTCTCGAGCGCTTCAACCTCATCCTCCCGGTATGTTCGGCTGGCCTTGTTCTGGACCACAAGAACGCCAAGAGTGCGACCGGAGCGCAAAATCGGCACGCCGAGGAAGGAATGATAAATTTCCTCACCGGTTTCAGGAAGATAGCGGAAAGCGGGATGCGCCTGCGCATCGGAAAGATTGAGCGGCTGGGCGGAAGCGGCAATGGTGCCGACAAGACCCTGCCCCATTTTCAGCTGGGCAAGATGCACGGCATCCTTGTTGAGACCTTCCGTGGCATAAAGCTCTAGCACGCTGTCGGAGCGCAGCACATAGACCGAGCAAACCTCCGCAACCATGTTGCTGGCTATCTGACGGACGATCTGGTCCAGACGCTCCTGCGGCTCAAGGTGCTCCGCCATCATTTCGCGCAGCCGCTTGAGCAGGACGCGCGGACCTGCGGAAAGATCTCTCATCGCGTTTGCTCCCCGACGCTTCCGATCCGAATGTCATAATATTCGAGAATCAAAACGTCATTTAAAAATTTATAGCGCGAGAAGCGCGTCCCGCAAGGGACACGCTTTCATGAAACGCCACATCGGAAGAACGCAACTCCGAAGAATCGGAGCATCGGGAACCGATGTCTCGGGTTCAAGCCTTATCGAGACCGTAAGCGGAATGCAAAGTGCGAACCGCAAGTTCGGCATAGGCGCCGTCGATCAGGATCGAAATTTTGATTTCGGAAGTGGTGATCGCCTTGATGTTGATGTTCTTCTCGGCCAGCGCCTTGAAGGCGCTGGCGGCAACGCCGGCGTGGCTGCGCATGCCGATACCGATGACCGAAACCTTGGCGAGGCCCGTTTCGTTCTGCGCGACGTCGAAGCCGATCTGGGCCTTGTTCTCGTCCAGAACGCGCAGAGCCTTGGCAACGTCACCCGAAGGAACTGTGAAGGTCATGTCGGTGCGCGAGCCATCTTCGGAGATGTTCTGCACGATCATGTCGACGTTGATATGCGCTTCGGCGAGCGGTCCGAAGATCGCGGCGGAGACGCCCGGACGGTCGGCGACGCGGCGCAGCGAAATCTGTGCTTCATCCTTGGCATAGGCGATGCCGGTTACGACTTCCTGTTCCACGATTTCATCCTCGTCACAAATCAAAGTACCGGGCGGGTTGATGAGGTCGCCCATGCCCGGCGCATCGGGATCCTCGAAACTGGAGCGAACGAAGGTGCGCACCTTGTGTACCATGGCAAGCTCGACCGAGCGAACCTGCAGAACCTTCGCACCGAGAGACGCCATTTCGAGCATTTCCTCGAAGGCGATCTTCTTCATGCGGCGAGCCTTGGGCTCGATGCGCGGATCGGTGGTGTAGACGCCGTCGACATCGGTATAGATATCGCAACGATCCGCCTTGACGGCAGCGGCGATGGCGACAGCCGACGTATCCGAGCCGCCGCGGCCGAGCGTCGCGATGCGATTATCCGGGCCAATGCCCTGGAAACCGGCAACCACGGCAACCTGCCCCTCACCCATGCGATGAACGATATCCGAACCGTCGATCTCGAGAATGCGGGCGGCGCCATGCGCATTGTCGGTGCGGATCGGGATCTGCCAGCCCTGCCAGGAGCGTGCGTTGATGCCCATGGATTGCAGGGTGATTGCCAGAAGGCCAGAGGTCACCTGCTCGCCGGAGGCGACAACCGCGTCATATTCGCGCGCATCATAAAAGGAGGCGGCATTGGTGCCGGCCACCTTCGCAGCATTCTGCACCCAGTCCACCAGCTCATTGGTTTTGCCGGACATGGCGGAAACGACTACGGCCACTTCATGGCCGGCATCCACTTCGCGTTTCACATGCCGTGCGACATTGTGAATGCGTTCGAGGTTCGCGACGGACGTGCCGCCGAATTTCATGACAATGCGAGCCATAGCCTTGACCAGTACCATCCCATTTTCCCGCCGGCTCCTTCAGGAAAACGGACGGACAAGAACAAACCCAGTCGGCCCTTTCTTTAAAAAGAGCCTCAAGTTGCGGGTCTCTTAGCGAAAAGGAGGGGGGCACGCAATGCCGTTTATGAACCATGCGGTACGCCTTTTAGGCCGCCTTCAAGACGGAGGAAGACACCGCAGAACCGTTAACAGGATAAAACACCCGTAAAAGAGCGTACCGCGGTGCACTGTACAAACGGGCCTATTCGCAGTATGAGCGCGGCAATGCAACCGGCCAGATGGCCGAAATGGCCTGTATCGGCTGCCCCGGAGACATTAGGACCTATTGGTTTCGGGCGGATGCGGGCAGCTTCATATCCGAAAGACGGTAGATGACAGACACCCAGGGTATCGCCCCGGCGATCGCGCAGGCGTTGGAAAAACGCGGTTACAAAGACTTGACCCCCGTACAGCAAGCCATGCTTGCGCCCGAACTTGCCAACAAGGACGCGCTGGTTTCCGCGCAGACCGGCTCCGGCAAGACGGTAGCCTTCGGCATCGCGCTTGCGACCACGCTGCTGTCGGAAAATACCCGCTTCGGTCAGGCTTCCGCACCGCTGGCGCTGGCAATCGCACCCACCCGCGAACTGGCCATGCAGGTCAAGCGCGAGCTGGAATGGCTTTATGAATTCGCCGGCGTCTCCATCGCATCCTGCGTCGGCGGCATGGATATCCGCAACGAGCGCCGGGCGCTGGAGCGCGGCGCCCATATCGTCGTCGGCACGCCTGGTCGCCTGTGCGACCATATCAAGCGCAATGCACTCGATCTGTCGTCGATCCGCGCCGTGGTGCTTGACGAGGCCGACGAGATGCTCGATCTCGGCTTCCGCGAAGATCTGGAATTCATTCTGGAAGAATCGCCCGACGATCGCCGCACGCTGATGTTCTCGGCCACCGTGCCGCGCAGCATCGCCAAGCTGGCCGAAAGCTACCAGAAGAACGCGGTGCGCATCGCCACCGCTTCCGAACAGAAGCAGCATGTCGATATCGAATATCGCGCGCTTCTGGTGTCGCCTTCCGATCGCGAGAACGCCATCATCAACGCGCTGCGCTTTTACGAAGCACGCAACGCCATCGTCTTCTGCTCCACCCGTGCCGCCGTCAACCATCTGACTGCCCGCCTGAACAATCGCGGCTTCTCCGTCGTAGCTCTCTCCGGCGAACTGACGCAGAACGAGCGCACACATGCCCTGCAGGCCATGCGTGACGGACGCGCCCGCGTTTGCGTGGCCACCGACGTAGCCGCCCGCGGTATCGACCTGCCGGGTCTGGAACTCGTCATCCATGCCGACCTGCCGACCAATTCCGAAACGCTTCTGCACCGTTCAGGCCGTACCGGTCGTGCCGGCCAAAAGGGCGTCAGCGCCATCGTGGTACCGGTCAGCCAGCGCCGCAAGGCCGAGCGCCTGCTTGAGGGCGCCAAGGTCAGCGCCGCATGGGTGCGCCCGCCTTCGGTTGAAGAGATCGTGGAGCGCGATGGCGCCCGCCTTCTGGCCGACCCGACGCTGAGCGAAGCGGTAACAGATGACGAACGCGATTTCGTCAACAAGCTGCTTGAACAGCACGGCGCGGAAAAAGTCGCCGCCGCCTTTGTGCGCCTTTATCATTCGGGACGTTCGGCACCGGAAGACATTTTCGAAGTCGCGCTCGACAACACTCGCAAACCCCGCCGCGACAGCTTCGAAACAACCGAAAACAACGCGCCGCGCCGCGACCGCTCCGATTTCTCCGACAGCGCATGGTTCTCGCTGTCCGTCGGCCGCAAGCAGAGCGCCGAGCCGCGCTGGCTTATCCCGATGCTGTGCCGCTTCGGCAAGATCACCCGCCAGGATATCGGCGCGATCCGCATGCAGCAGACGGAAACCTTCGTGGAACTTGCGGCCGACGCCGTCGACCGTTTTACCTCCGCCATCGGCAAGGACATGATGCTCGAAAAGGGCATTCGCCTGAAGCAGATGGAAGGCAAGCCGGAAATGACCGGTAACGCCCGTGAAGACACAAGGCCCGCCACAGCGCAGCGCAAATTCACGAAATCCGACAATGCGGGCGCTCCCCGAGACGACCGCAAGGCTGACGACAAGCCTTGGAAGAAGAAAAAGGCCTTTGGCGACAAGCCGAAATACGAAGGCAAGAAGGACAAGCCTTTCGAGAAACGTGGGCCGAAGCCGACGAAAGGCTGAGATCACTCTGCCACTGACGACGACGGGGCGTACCTGCTCTCAACATCATCCTCGGGCTTGTCCCGAGGATCTGCTACCTATTGGTTTTTCAACGGGATTGGATCCTCGGCACAGGGCCGAGGATGAGGTCGCGTAGCTGGTTAGACTCCTCTTGCCATCGACCCGCGCGACGCCCATTTTGCGTCCAGTGCGTGATAGATAAGCTGCATAGCCAAGAAAAAAGCCCCGCTTCCGTGGGGCTTTTTCGTCTCTATCCGTCAAGAATGCTGCGCTTAGAACTCCAGCGCGCGATCGCCGTTTTCGTCCTTGATGCGGTTCGGCAGGCCTATTTTGTTCAGGATGTTCAGGAACGGCTTCGGCGGCAGTTCTTCAACATTCGCCATCTGCTTCACATCCCACTCGCCGGTGGCGATGAGCATGGCAGCGGCGACCGGGGGAACGCCGGCAGTGTAGGAAATGCCCTGCGAGCCAACTTCTTCGTAAGCTTCCTTGTGGTCGGCCACGTTGTAGATGAAGACTTCGCGTTCCTTGCCGTCCTTGATACCCTTGACGATATCGCCGATGCAGGTCTTGCCGACATAGTCAGGCGCCAGCGACGACGGATCGGGCAGCACGGCCTTCACCACTTTCAGCGGCACGACTTCCAGACCTTCGGCCGTCTTGACCGGCTTCTCGGATAGGAGTCCGAGGTTCTTCAGGACGGTGAAGACGTTGATGTAGTGATCACCGAAACCCATCCAGAAGCGCACATCGGCACCGTCCATATTTTTCGACAGCGAATGCACTTCGTCATGGCCGGTCATATAGGCCTTCTGCCTGCCGACGACCGGCAGATCGAATTCCTGGCCGACTTCGAACATCTGGTTCGTCTGCCACTCACCCTTCTGCCAGGAATAAACGACGCCGGTGAATTCGCGGAAGTTGATTTCCGGATCGAAATTGGTGGAGAACCAGCGGCCGTGGCTGCCGGCATTGATGTCGACGATATCGACCGAGGTGACCTTGTCGAAATAGTCATCCTTGGCAAGGCGAGCATAGGCATTGACCACGCCGGGGTCGAAACCGACGCCGAGAATGGCGGTAACGCCCTTTTCCTTGCATTCTTGCGCACGCTTCCACTCGTAGTTTCCGTACCACGGCGGCGCCTCGCAAATCTTGGTGGGATCCTCGTGGATCGCCGTATCCATATAGGCAACACCCGTGTCCATGCAGGCACGAAGAACGGACATGTTGACGAAAGACGAACCGACATTGATGACGATCTCTACGCCGGTTTTCGTAATCAAGGCTTTCGTCGCCTCGATATCCATAGCGTCAAGCGCATGGGCCTCAAGTTTCACATCTGTCTTGAGGCTCTTCTTTTCGCGTACGGACTCGACAATCTTGCGGCACTTTCCCAAAGTCCGTGACGCAATATGAATGTCTCCCAATACATCGCTGTTCTGGGCGCACTTATGCGCCACGACCTGTGCTACGCCACCGGCGCCGATGATCAGAACGTTCTTCTTCATTTCAGGTGATGCCTCCTTTTCCCCGCAGGGATAAGCTTCGTTGGATGTTGAAACAGGGTTTTAAGACAGGCTTTGCTCGAAATCGGCAAAGTCGAATTCACGAACGGCGCGCACGGAGCCGTCCAGTTCCTTGATGGCAATCGTCGGCATCTTCACACCGTTGAACCAATTCTTCTTGACCATGGTGTAACCGGCCGCATCTTGGAAGGAGATACGGTCGCCCACCTTCAGCTCCTTGTCGAAGCGGAAATCGCCAAAAATATCGCCGGCGAGGCAGGACTTGCCGCAGACCATGTAAGGATGTTCGCCCTCGTTCGGCGAGACCTTGGCGGTTTCGCGGTAGATCAGCAGATCGAGCATATGCGCTTCGATGGAGCTGTCGACGATGGCGAGGTTCTTGCCGTTGAACAGCGTGTCGAGAACCGTCACTTCCAGCGTCGTGCTCTTGGTGATCGAGGCTTCGCCCGGCTCCAGATAGACCTGCACGCCATATTTTTCGGAGAAGGCGCGCAGACGGTCGCAGAACTGGTCGAGCGGATAATCGTCACCGGTAAAGTGGATGCCGCCGCCAAGGCTCACCCATTCGGCACGCGACAGCAGCGATCCGAATTTCTCCTCGATCTGCGTCAGCATGCGGTCGAACAGCGAGAAATCACCGTTTTCGCAATTATTGTGGATCATGAAACCGGAAATACGGTCCATGATCTTATCGACCTTCGCGACGTCCCACTCGCCAAGACGGCTGAAGGGACGCGCAGGATCGGCCAGATCGAAACTCGAGGAGCTGACCTGCGGATTGAGGCGCAGACCACGGGTGATGCCGGATGCTTTATCCGCAAAACGCTCCAGCTGACCGATCGAATTGAAGATGATCTTGTCGGCATTGGCGATCACGTCATCGATTTCGTAATCGGCATAGGCAACGGAATAGGCATGGGTCTCGCCGCCGAATTTCTCGCGGCCGAGACGCACTTCGTAGAGCGAGGACGAGGTGGTGCCATCCATATATTGCGACATGAAATCGAACACCGACCATGTGGCGAAGCATTTCAGCGCCAACAGTGCCTTGGCGCCGGATTTTTCCCGCACATAGGCAATCTTCTCCATGTTGCGAAGAAGTTTTGTCTTATCGATGAGGTAATAGGGCGTCTGCAGCATGTCGTTTCACATATTGATTGAAGTCAAGGTCGGTCTTGGATGATGGGCCTTATATGATGCTTGTGACAGGAAAACAAATGTCCGGGGTCGAATTCCTCGAAAATCGCCCCCGACCGGAAATGCCAGTGAAGAAAACATATGGTCGCGCGGAACCAAGCCGGTATGGGCGCGTTTGAATGACGGATAGACGGGTGTCTCGCCCGCCGAAACGAAGGTTAGGGGCGGCGGCAATCAGTGAAATGCCCTCGTTCCATCAACGATGTTCAGGAAGGACTTCCCTTATGGCAAGCGTGCGCAACGTCAACGACAAGATCCAGCAATCCCTCGAAAACGGTGATGCAGCCGACGTGGCGGCACAACTCGCTCAGCTTCGCGAAGATCTGGCAAATCTTGCCAAGAGCGTGAAGGCGCTCGGCGTCGGAGCGTCGCACGAGTTGAAGGCACAGGCTGCCCGCGTTGCCGATGACGCGATCTCGGCATCGAGCGACATGGCCGACACGGTCCGCAACGAAATCTCCACGCTCAACGACAATCTGACGGACCAGGTTCAGAAGAACCCGCTCCAGTCGCTCGGTATCGCTGTCGGCGTCGGTTTCGTTCTTGCTCTCCTGACCCGCCGATAAGCCCATGCTTGAAGCATTGCTGGTCTATCTGGGGGAGACCCAGCGTGAAGGGCGCGTCGTTACGCGACGATTGCGCACGACGATAATCCTGTCGGCTCTGACGGCGATCTTCTTCCTGATCGCCTTCATTGCCGCGGTGGTGGCAGGGTCGATCTATCTTGCCAAACATGTCGGCGCAGGCCCTGCAGCACTCGTCGTTGCCGGTGCTGCCTTCCTGCTCGGCGTCATCATGTTGGTAGCACTCACCATCGTCAAACGGCCAAGAGTATATGCTGCAAGGCCCGCCTTGGCGCCTTTGACGGCGGCACCGCTTGCGGCGGCCCCCCTCGCCCTGCAATCGCTGCTGACGCTGGCCATTCAGGCGCGTCCCTATGCGACGCTCGCCGTGGCTGTCGCGGCCGGTTTTCTGGCCACGAGGGTCGGCACCAAAAAGACCAAGTAATTTCTTGGCGGCACGCAAAAGGCAAACCGCGCATCCAGGCCATGGATGCGCGGTTTTTTTTATGTTACCGGCGAAGGATAGATTGGCTGATGGCATCCCGCGCCACGCCGCCCTCATTTGAACAAAGTGACATACAGTCTCGGCGCGTCCGTAATTTTCTGAAAGGCCATTGATGAAGAAGAAAGTCCTTGTCGTCGGCGGTGCCGGCTATATCGGTTCTCACACCTGCCTTCTCCTGTCTGAGCGAGGATATGAACCGGTTGTTTTCGACAATCTCTCCAACGGGCATGAGGAATTTGTCCGCTGGGGGCCTTTCGAACAGGGCGATATTCGCGACCGGGCGCGGCTGGACGAGGTCTTCGCCAAGCACCGACCGGAAGCCGTCCTTCACTTCGCCGCGCTCATCGAAGTCGGCGAATCTGTCAAGCAACCGGTCGCTTTTTACGACAATAACGTCATCGGTTCGCTCAACCTGCTTTCCGCCGCCATCGATGCCGGTGTCACGTCGTTCGTTTTCTCCTCCACCTGCGCGACCTACGGATTGCCGGAACAGGTGCCGATCGACGAGACACACCGGCAGGCGCCGATCAATCCCTATGGCCGCACCAAATGGGTGGTGGAGCAGGCGCTGAAGGATTACAGCACCTATAAGGGGCTGCGCTCGGTGATGCTGCGTTATTTCAACGCTGCGGGCGCGGATTTCGAAGGCCGCATCGGCGAATGGCACAAGCCGGAAACCCACGCGATCCCGCTTGCCATCGAGGCTGCACTCGGACGGCGCCAGGGCTTCAAGGTGTTCGGCACGGATTACGACACACGCGACGGCACCTGCGTGCGCGACTATATCCACATTCTCGATCTTGCCGATGCGCATGTGCGGGCAGTGGACTACCTGCTGGATGGCGGCGAGACTGTCGAACTCAACCTCGGCACCGGCACCGGCACCACGGTAAAGGAGCTGCTAGCGGCAATTTCGGAAGTCTCCGGCCGCCCCTTCCCCGTGGAATATACCGGACGGCGCGATGGCGATTCCACCACCCTCGTTGCCAATAACGACAAGGCCAGAGAGGTTCTCGGCTGGGAACCGCGTTATTCTCTATCGGATATCATAAAATCGGCCTGGGCGTGGCATTCTTCCCGTAATGCCGGGGACTGAACAAGCTTAAGCCAACACAAAAAAGCACCGGCCAAATGGCCGGTGCCTTCGCGGGACGACTGATAATCGCCTGTCCCGCTCCTGCCTCCCAGGTATGGGAATTAAGGCTTGGTTGCCGATGTGGTTGTGCTGTCAGGGGCGGCTGGCACTGCCGCATTCTTTTCGCTGGCCTTCTGTTCCAGCGTCTTGAATTCCGGCGCGGCCTTCAGCGTTTCCGCCGTTTCGGTCGTGGTCAGGCGGATAGTGCCGTCCTGCGTGTTACGCGTCATCGTCACCTTGTCCATAGGAACGGCCACATCCTTGGCACCGATGCCGAGGAAGCCGCCGACACCAATCACGGCCGCGACAAGACCTCCGTCCTGTTCCATGATGAGGTTGGTGACATTACCGATGCTCTCGTCAGCGCCGGTATAGACGGATTTACCGATGTAATCATTGGCGCTGACCTGATTTTCACCCTGCTCGGTGATGTAAGCGCCACCAGTTGTCGCCGCGGCGCTATCGGCTGCCGTCGGGGCCGCCGGTGTCATCGGCGTTGCAGAAGGGCTTGCCGGCTCGGTCTGCGCGCTCGGGTTTGCCGGTGCGGGCTGTGTGGTTCCCTGAGCGATGGCGAGCGGCGCGAAAGCAGTCGTACCCATCAGTGCCGCGGTAAAGATAGTCGCGAGTTTCCTAGTCATTTTCGTACCTTCCTTTCATCGTTCTCAACTGGCCGGCGGTGATATTTCCTCCCGCTCCTCGACCGGTTCGATTGGCAAACGGCACGGTTGTGGAAATAGTTCCGATTTTTTCGATCACGGCTTTGGGAGATACCGTGAACCGCAGCAACCAAAGGTAAAAAATCAGCCATTGCTAACGGACGACAGCGCGCTATTATTCCTGCCGTAACAATGCCATGACTGCCGGAGTTTTTTATATGCCTCGACCCGGCAACAGACTGAAAGAAACGATTTCGGCTTTGCGTCGGCGCAGCGCCAATTTTTTCCCGACGGCCTCCATCGGCACTTATCTGGTGGTGATGGCGACCGTCATTACGCTGCCGCTTATCCTTTTCGTCGGTTATCTGATGTTGCGCCTCGAAGCGGAAAAACGCGACGACCTACAACGGGAAACAATCGAGGATGTGCGGGTGGTTTCCCGCAACATCGACCGTCGCCTGCAGGAAATCGCCACGTCACTCAATCTGCTGTCGCAATTCCCCGAGCTTGAGAATGGCAACCTCGCTGCGTTTCAGGGACGCGTTGCCGAAAGCCTGAAACGGGAGGGCCTCTATGCCCTTCTCGCCACCAAAGATGGTCAGCAGCGGCTTAACACGCGCGTTCCCTACGGCCAGCCGCTGGGCAAGATCCCGGCCGAAGCAAATCTCGCCAAGGCGATTGAATCCCGCCGCATCACCGTCTCTGACCTGTTTTTTGGTTCCACCAGCAAGGAATGGGTATTCAACATCACCATGCCACTCGATCCGGAACTCGGATCGGCCGGAGACGCGTTGATCCTGACGCAGAATGCGAGTGATCTCAGCCGGCTCATTCCCACGGAAAACCTGCCGCGCCACTGGGCGGTCGCGATCATCGATGGCACCAACCGCGTGGTCGTTTCCAGTGCGCAGGATGAGGCGGAAGTGGGCAAACCCTTTGTCAACCCAGCCATACTTTCGGAAATGCAGGCCTTCAGCGGCAATTTTTTCGACGGCAAGGGTAATCTCTACGCTTATGCGCAATTGCCAGGCTGGCAATGGAAGACCGTGATGTGGGGACCGCTTGCCGCGAGCCAGGCGGCGCTGATCGACACCTGGCGGCAGATGATGATCGGCAGCCTTGTGCTGGTGCTGATCGCCATCGGCGGCGCCTATCTCGTCGGCCGGCAATTACGCAGCTCCATCCGCGATCTGACCCACATGGCCGAGCGCATCGGTGAAGGCGAAATCGTGGCCCCCGTCGATACCAAGATAAAGGAGGCCAACCAGGTCGCCATCGCACTCTCCAACGCCTCCTTCGACAGAAGCCAGTCGGAAGAGCGGTTGCAGCTCTTGCTGCACGAACTGGTACACCGCTCCAAGAACATTCTGACCCTGGTTCAGGCGATGATACGGCAACTGGGCAGGGAGAATAAAAGCATTCCGGAGTTTCAGAAGGAGGTGGACCACCGCCTGCGCGGCCTTGGGATGTCGATCCGGGCTCTCGCGGAAGTTCAATGGCAGGGTCTGCCGATCCGCAAGCTGATAGAAACCCATCTTGATGTTTTCGGCACGGTCGTGGAACGCTTCAGGCTGGAGGGCGACGATTTCATGCTGTCTCCGGAAGCGGCGCAAAATTTCGGGCTCGTGGTGCATGAGCTGACGACGAACTCCATCAAATATGGCGCACTTTCGGTTCCGCCGGGAAAAATAACCGTAAGCTGGAAAGCGCTCGAAAAAGACGGCCGGCAGATGCTCCATCTGGTCTGGACGGAGACAGGCGGGCCGCCCGCAACTGAGCCGAGCCGCAAGGGCTTCGGCACCACCGTCATCAAACGCCATGCGGAAGGCGCTTTCGGCGGAAACGTTACCACCGAATATCGCGAGACCGGCTTTGAATGGTCGCTGGAAGCGCCGATGCGCTATTTCATCCCCAAGCGAACCGAGCAGACACACTGAGCCGTCTTCGTCTGGGACAGCCAAAATTGGCCTCTGTCAAAAAAAATGCATTTTGTGGGAACCGAATGGGGCGGCGTGCATTTTTACTGCAGGCCAAGCAATTCCCCCGTCCCCGCCTGAAGCTTGGCTGAATATAAACGGGTTTCACCCCTGAAAACCCGTCATAAAAATAGCACGGCTCTCTAATGGGCCGTGCTTTTTTTTGTTGATTTCGGGCGTGGAAACGACCGCGCAGCCTCACTCTCACCTCCGCAATCATTGTCATGCGACCGCTGCGTCACCCGAAGGGAATTTGAGGCTATAGACGATCCGTTCCGGCGTCAGCTTATATTCGGCAACGCCACCGAGAGCGGAAGGCACCACCTTTTCCAGCACCACGCTGCCGAAACTGCCGCGCCTGGCCTCAGCCGGTTCCTTCGATGGCATCATCGGCTCGTTCCATTCGACGATGTAAAAATCACCGTCCTGGCGACACTGGAGAGAGATCGGCGGATGATAGGCGAGATTGCCGCTGTGGCTGACGGTGTTGACGACGAGCTCATGGAAGGCGAGCCCGATATAAAGTGCACCATTCGGGTTGAGCAGCAGGTTCTCGCCCTCAATATGGATGAGGTTGGGATACTCAGGCACATATAGATCGAATTGCTGCCGCAGAAGCTCGAATATGCGCGCACCGCGCCAGTCCGAATCCGTGATGAGATCCTGGCTCTGGGCAAGGGCATGCAGCCGGCCGCGGAACTTGCGCAGGAAATCATCCTTGGTGAGGCTGAAACGAGCCGTCTGGCCGGCAAGGCTCTGAATGATCGCCAGAAGGTTCTTGGAGCGGTGGCTGACCTCACGCAGCAGCGAGCGCAGAAGCTGTTCGCGCCGCCTTTCCGCCGTCACCTCCCGGATGGTGGTCTTCATCACCACCTGGTTCGACTGGTTGAAGGTGGAGTGGACCTGAAACTGGAAGACGCGGTCATTGCCGGCATTGACTTCCAGCATCCCACGGCTGCCTGCCGTGTTCATGTCCCTCTTGAGTTCAGCCAGTCGTACGGAGAGATCATTGCCAAACAGATTTTCATCAGTCGGGTGCGAATCCGCCGGAAGTTTCCAGACATCCGGCAGATTGGCCACGAATATATAGTCGCGGTTCCAGTCCTGCAGCATGACTGTCTCACCCGAATCGAGCAAGGCAAGGACAAGCGAATCGTGAAGCTCGCTTTCGTCCCTCTCCGCGTTATGCCATGCCAGCCGATGCAAATTCATCTCCTTGCAGAAAGCCGCGGGAAAGCCCCACGACCATAACCGCCAACGCCCGGGCACCACACCGGTTCCCGGTCAGGCTGCGGTTTCGGCAAATTTCAAGCCGCGACGCGTGAGCTTTCGTTGAAAAACAGGGCCTGGCTGATAAGCGCTTTCACCATGTCCGGATTAAACGGCTTCGTCACGAGGAAGGTCGGCTCCGGTCGCTCGCCTGTCAAAAGACGCTCGGGGAAGGCCGTGATAAAGATCACCGGGAGGGTGGTCATCTGCAGGATGTCCTTCATCGCGTCGAGACCGGAGCTGCCGTCGGCGAGCTGGATATCGGCAAGGATCATCTTGGGCTGGGTGCGATGGAAGAGATCGAGCGCTTCCGTGTGGGTGCGGGCGATGCCCGTGACGCGATGGCCGAGATCGGTCACCATCTGCTCGATATCCATGGCGATCAGAGGTTCGTCCTCGATGATCATGATATCGGTTGCCACCTGCCTTGCGATTTCAGAGGCCGCCTCGTCGATCAGTCTGCTGACCTGATCTTCGGACACTCTCAGAACCTCTGCGGTTTCCGATGGCGTGAACTCTTCAACCGTCGTCAAAAGGAAAGCCTGACGGGCCAATGCCGGCACGGCGGAGAGGTTCGCGGAGGCGCGTTTTTCCCAGCCAGACAGGTTTTCGTCGGTCTTAATATTGATCGTGACGGAACTAAAGATCGATACGAACAATTGATAGAGCGAAACGCGATCGCTGCTTGTCTGCGGAAAAATGCTGATATCGGCGATCAGAGCTTCGAGTGTTGCCGCAACATAGGCATCGCCCGTTGATTGTGAGCCGCAAACGGCACGCGCGAACCTGCGAAGATATGGCAGGTGCGGTGCGATGCGTGTAGAAACTGACATGGAATTCTCCCCTTTCATGCGGTCTGCAACGCAAACCCAAGATAGCAACGTGTGTATCGCAAAAAAAGTTCCGGACCGCCGGAACTATTTTTTTAACCGCGCATTCTTGCCACGACACAAAAGGAATACCGGACGTTATGAGCATGTTTCAATCGGACCAAGATTCGCCGGACAACTCGGCGCCCCCCCAGGTTCCACATTCCGGGCGGGCGGTGATTTCCCGCAAGCTCAGGGAGCTCTATGATGCCGTTCAGGAAGAAGGCATCCCTGACAAATTCCTCGATCTTCTCGAAAAACTCGATGAAGCCGAAAGCAAGGCCAACATGAAGGCTTCGGAGGAATGATGGCGAAAGAGCCGGAGCAGACAGAATATAATTTCAAGCGGGAAATGCTGGCGGCGCTGCCGAACCTGCGCGCGTTTGCGATTTCGCTTATCCGTTCGAGGGACCGTGCAGACGACCTCGTGCAGGACACGATCATGAAGGCCTGGGCCAAACAGGACAGCTTTCAGCCCGGCACCAACATGCGGGCATGGCTGGTGACGATCCTGCGCAACGAATTCTACAGCCAGATTCGTAAATCCGGTCGTGAAGTGCAGGATACGGACGGGGTCTATACCTCGCGCCTTTCCGTGCCGCCGGAACAGCACGGGTCCGTCGACCTTCAGGATTTCCGCACCGCACTCGCAAAATTGCCCGACGACCAGCGCGAAGCCATCCTGCTGATCGGCGCCTCGGGTTTTGCCTATGAGGAAGCTGCCGAGATTTGCGGTTGCCCGGTGGGCACGATCAAGAGCCGTGTGAGCCGTGCGCGGCTGCGCCTGCAGGAACTGCTCGGTATCGAAAACGAAAATGAATTCGGTCCGGATGCGCAGATGAGCGCGGTCACCGCCGCCGCCACGGCGGGCTAAAAGAACGAAACTGGCAATGACAATGAACGGGCAGACTTGCGTATGCCCGTTTTTCCATATCCGCTTTTCAAATACCCGTTTCCTTGACCGACTGCATGACCACGAAAGTCGAGGTATTGGCGACAGACGGCAGACTCGAGATTTTTTCACCGAGCACCCTGCGGTATTTGCGGATGTCGCTGGTGCGGACCTTCAGGAGATAATCGAAGGCGCCAGCGATCATGTGGCACTCCTCCACTTCCTTGATCTTGCGCACCGCCGTGTTGAACTCCTCCAGCGCCTTTTCCCGCGTGTCGGAAAGCTTCACTTCTGCGAAGGCAATGTGATCGACGCCGAGCTTCTGCGGATTGAGCATGGCCCTGAAGCCGAGAATATAGCCCTCATCCACCAGCCGCTTCAGCCGTGTCTGGCAGGGCGTCTTGGAAAGGCCGACCGTTTTTGAGAGTTGCAATACGGACATGCGCCCATCTTCGCTGAGCGCCTCGAGAATCTTGAGATCGAAGTGATCCAGACCGTCTGTTTTTTGACTGTTTGCCATGCGATTTTACGCCGTTCTCTCGTCATAAAAGTTCATATTACCTGTTTTATCCTGAAAATAAGGCCATAGCAATTTTTGCGGCAATGATATTGTGAGTGCCAGGATGACAAGCGGCGGGCGGAGGACACGCTGCCGCCGACGATCTGCCTTCAACAGCGTTTTCAGGATTTTCAGAATGGCCGATGGTGCAAGCAATGCCGGTGTAACTATCCAGCAGGTGGGAAACAGTATCTTCCAGAATTTTGCGCCGCCGGTGCGTGAACAGAGCCTGCTGCGCAAGGCGATCACTGCCGCCTACCGCCGGGCAGAAGAAGAATGCATGGCGCCTTTGATCGACGCGGCGACGGTGACGGCTGACCAGGCGAAAGCCATTCGCGACACCGCCCGCAAGCTGATCGAGGCGCTGCGTGCCAAAACCAAGGGCACAGGCGTCGAAGGGCTGGTGCAGGAATATTCGCTTTCCAGCCATGAGGGCGTGGCGCTGATGTGCCTTGCCGAAGCGCTGCTGCGCATTCCCGACACCGCCACCCGCGATGCGCTGATCCGCGACAAGATCGCGCGCGGCGACTGGAAGTCCCATATTGGCGGCGGGCGCTCGCTTTTCGTAAATGCCGCCACCTGGGGTCTCGTCATCACCGGCAAGCTGACCTCGACGGTCAATGACAGCGGCCTTTCGGCGGCGCTGACGAAACTAATCGCCCGCGCCGGCGAACCCGTCATCCGTCGTGGCGTCGACATGGCGATGCGCATGATGGGCGAGCAATTCGTGACCGGCGAGACGATCGGCGAAGCGATCAAGCGCTCCAAACCGCTGGAGGAGCAGGGCTTCCAGTATTCCTACGACATGCTGGGCGAAGCCGCGACCACCGCAAAGGATGCGGAGCGTTATTACAAGGATTATGAAAACGCCATCCACGCCATCGGCAAGGCCTCCGCCGGCCGCGGCATCTATGGCGGGCCGGGCATCTCCATCAAGCTTTCGGCGCTGCATCCGCGTTACGCCCGCGCGCAGGCCGAGCGGGTGATGGCGGAGCTTCTGCCGCGCGTGAAATCGCTGATGCTGCTCAGTAAGACATACGATATCGGCCTCAATATAGATGCGGAAGAAGCCGACCGGCTGGAACTGTCGCTCGATCTTCTCGAAGAACTGGCGCTCGACAAGGACCTTGCCGGCTGGAACGGCCTCGGTTTCGTGGTGCAGGCCTATGGCCGCCGCTGCCCCTTCGTTCTCGATTACATCATCGATCTCGCCCGCCGGTCAGGCCGCCGCATCATGGTGCGTCTCGTCAAGGGCGCTTATTGGGATGCGGAAATCAAGCGCGCGCAGGTGGAGGGGCTGGAAGACTTCCCGGTCTTCACCCGCAAGGTGCACACCGATGTCTCCTACATCGCCTGCGCCCGCAAGCTGCTCGACGCGCGCGATCTGGTCTTCCCGCAATTTGCGACCCACAATGCGCAGTCCATGGCGACCATCTATCACCTCGCCGGTCCCGATTTCAAACTCGGCGACTACGAGTTCCAGTGCCTGCACGGCATGGGCGAACCGCTTTACAGCGAAGTCGTCGGCAAAAAGAAACTCGACCGCCCCTGCCGTTTCTATGCCCCTGTCGGCACGCATGAGACGCTGCTGGCCTATCTCGTGCGCCGCCTTCTGGAAAACGGCGCGAACTCCTCCTTCGTCAACCGCATTGCCGATCCGGCCGTGCCGGTAGACTCACTGCTGGAAGACCCGGTCGCTGTGGTGAAGGCCTACGCCGTTCCCGGTGCGCAGCACGACCGTATCTCCGCCCCCGCCGGTCTCTTCGGCCCGGAACGGAAAAATTCCGCTGGCCTCGACCTCTCCAATGAAACAATGCTCTCTACCCTCGACAAGACCCTGAAGGCGGGTGCAGCAACGGAATGGAAGGCCACCGCGCCACAGGCGGGCGGCCAGACGCGCCCGGTCCTCAACCCCGGCGACCACAGCGATATCGTCGGCCATGTGACGGAACCCACCGAGGCCGATGTCGAAGCGGCCATGCAGCGGGCGGCGGCCTCAAGCTGGCCCTCTACGCCGGTGGAAGACCGTGCCGCCTGCCTGGAACGTGCCGCTGACGCCATGCAGGCCGAAATGCCCACGCTGCTCGGCCTCATCATGCGCGAGGCGGGAAAATCCATGCCCAACGCCATTGCCGAGGTGCGCGAAGCCATCGATTTCCTGCGCTATTACGCAGCGGAAGCCCGCAGGAACTTCAAATCGGATGAAAAATCGCTCGGTCCCGTCGTCTGTATCAGCCCGTGGAACTTCCCGCTCGCCATCTTCATCGGTCAGGTGACCGCAGCGCTGGTTGCCGGCAACCCGGTTCTGGCAAAACCCGCCGAAGAGACCCCGCTGATCGCCGCGCAAGGCGTACGCCTGCTGCATGAGGCGGGCGTTCCGCAAGACGCCGTGCAGCTTCTGCCGGGCGATGGCAAGACGGGTGCGGCGCTGGTCGGCTCACCACTGACGGCGGGCGTGATGTTCACCGGCTCCACTGAGGTGGCGCGGCTCATTCAGGGGCAGCTTGCCGGCCGGGTTCTGGCCAATGGCCAGCCGGTGCCGTTGATCGCCGAGACCGGCGGCCAGAACGCCATGATCGTCGATTCCTCCGCGCTTGCCGAACAGGTTGTCGCCGATGTCATCGCGTCTGCCTTCGACAGTGCCGGACAGCGCTGCTCTGCACTGCGCATCCTCTGCCTGCAGGAAGACGTGGCGGACCGCACGCTGACCATGCTGAAAGGCGCGCTGCACGAATTGCGCATCGGCCGCACGGATCAGCTCTCCGTCGATGTCGGCCCGGTCATCACCGCCGAGGCCAAGGGCATCATCGAAAAACACATTGACGGCATGCGTTCGCTCGGTCACCGCATCGAGCAGATCGCAATTGCGGGAGAGACCGGCAAGGGAACCTTCGTGCCGCCGACCATCATCGAGATGAAATCGCTCGCCGATCTGAAGCGCGAGGTCTTCGGGCCGGTGCTGCACGTCATCCGCTTCAAGCGCGATCATCTCGACCGGCTGATCGATGAGATCAACGCCACCGGCTACGGCCTGACCTTCGGCCTGCATACGCGTCTCGACGATACGATCCAGCATGTGCTCTCCCGCGTTGCGGCCGGCAATCTTTATGTGAACCGCAACATCATCGGCGCGGTGGTCGGTGTGCAGCCCTTTGGCGGACGCGGCCTTTCCGGCACCGGCCCCAAGGCCGGCGGTCCGCTTTATCTCGGCCGCATGACGGAGAAAGCGCCAAAGATAGACCGCATCGCCAGCCAGCAGGATCAGGCTGCGGTCGATCTCGCCCGCTGGCTGGATGAAAATGGTCAGACTGTTGCGGCAGAAGCCGCACGCCAGGCGGCTGCGCTTTCCGGCCTCGGCTTTGAGACCGAGCTGGCCGGCCCCGTCGGCGAGCGCAATGTCTATGCGCTGCATCCGCGCGGCAAGATCCTGCTGGTGCCGGCAACCGAACAGGGGCTTTACCGTCAGCTTGCGGCAGCACTCTCCACCGGCAACTCGGTTGTCATCGACAATGCTTCGGGACTGGAAAAGGCGATCTACGGCCTGCCGGCAAGCGTGACCTCGCGCATCGTCTGGGCGGATGACTGGGAAAAATCGGCACCCTTCGCCGGCGCGCTGGTCGAGGGCGATGCCGATCGCGTCGTTGCGATCAACAGGAAGATCGCCGCCCTGCCCGGCCCGCTGGTTCTCGTTCAGGCAGCGACGACGGACGCACTTTCCGGCGAAAGCCAGCCCTATACTCTCGACTGGCTGGTGGAAGAGGTCTCCGTCAGCGTCAACACCACGGCCGCCGGCGGCAATGCCAGCCTGATGAGCATTGGCTAAAACATGGTCCCGGCAGGGTCTCGGCCCTGCCGCTCCATCCTTTATCCGTTGATATCACCACGGCCGAAGAGCTGGTTCAGAACCTGTTCTTCCAGCCTTGCGAATTCCGGCGTGCCATGGCGGCGCGGGCGCGGCAGCTTCACATCGAGATCGAGCGAGATACGCCCCTCATCGATGACGACGATGCGATCGGCAAGCGCTACGGCCTCCGACACATCATGGGTGACGAGCACGGCGGTGAATTTCTGCTTGCGCCAGATACGCTCCAGCAGAAGCTGCATTTCGATGCGGGTGAGAGCATCGAGCGCGCCGAGCGGCTCGTCCAGTGCCAGGATCTGCGGATGGGCGACAAGGGCGCGGGCCAGCGCCACGCGTTGCTTCTGGCCACCGGAGAGCACATAGGGCCACTCGCCCGCCCGGTCCTTGAGACCGACCTCGTCGAGAATGCCGAGCGCCTGTTCCCTTGCCGCTTCGCCTTTGGCGATGCCGGTCAGTCCCACCGAAACATTGTTTGCGATCCGCTCCCACGGCAGAAGCCGCGGCTCCTGAAACATCATGCGGGTGCGGTTCGATGGGTCTTTCGAGACGGTGCCGGTCGTCGGCGTGTCGAGGCCCGCCAGAATGCGCAAAAGCGTGCTCTTGCCACAGCCGCTCTTGCCAATAACAGCCAGAAACTCGCCTTCCCGCACATCGAGATCGATGCCGCGCAGGACCGGCTTGTCGCCAAAGCTTTTCGTGACGTTGCGGAAGCTGAAGGCGACCTTGCCTTCAGCCGGTCTTGCGTGATGTTCGATCTTCGCCTCGGTTCCGGCCGGAAGGGATGGCGGGGCTTCGGGGCGTCTCAGCGTCGTCACATTACCGGTCGACATGGGTTACCTCAGACTTTCTTGAAGGCTGGATGCCATTGCAGGAAGATGCTTTCGAGGAAGCGGGCGAAACTGTCGGCGAGCTTGCCGAGAAGCGCATAGATGAGGATCGACAGCACAACGACATCGATCAGCAGGAACTCGCGCGCCTGCATGGCCATGTAGCCGAGGCCGGAGGACGAGGAGATGGTTTCCGCCACGATCAAGGTCAACCACATGATGCCGAGCGCATAACGCAGTCCGGTGAAGATGGATGGCAGCGCGCCGGGCAGGATCACCCGCCGGAACAGCGTGAAGGGCGACATGCCGTAGGTGCGGCCCATCTCCACCAGTTGCGGATCGACCCCCTGAATGCCGAGCAGCGTGTTGATGTAGATAGGGAAAAACACACCGAGCGCGACGAGAAAGAGCTTCGCTTCCTCATCGATGCCGAACCACAGGATGACGAGCGGAATAAGCGCCAGATGTGGAATATTGCGGATCATCTGCAGCGTCGTATCGGTGAAGCTGCGGGAAAATCTAGACAGGCCATTGGCGAGCCCGAAGATGAAGCCGATGGAGCCGCCGATGGCAAAGCCGGCGAGTGCGCGGGCGGAACTGACGCCGATATTGGCTATAAGCTCACCCGAGAGCAGAAGCCGCCAGAAGGCTTCCGCGACAGCGGAGGGGGCCGGCAACACATTGGCAGAAATCAAGCCAACACGCGCCGCCACTTCCCATCCTGCAAGGATGAGGGCGGGAAGCAGCCAGCCGGTGGCAACGCCACCTATCTCGATACGCTTTCCAGTGCTCATGGCATCCCCTCCGGTCTGGCTCAGTTGGTCGCACCCGACCAGACGGCATCCTTGATGCTGATCTGTTTCGGGATGAGGCCCAGACGATAAAAGCGGTCGGCGGTTTCCTGCTGGCTGGCGACGATTTTGTCGTCGATCCTGGTGATGCCGAATTCCGAGCGGTTGGCGGCAAGCGTCTGCGCCTCCAGCGGAACGCCCGTCACCTCATGCAGCGCGGCGGCAACCTTGTCGCGGTTGGCGGCAGACCATTTTGCCGCTTCGCCCAGCGCACCGACGGTGGTGTTGATCGTGTCAGCATGGGATTTGGCATAATCGCGATTGGCGAGGAAATAGGTGCTGACATCAAGAACCTCGCTGGTGCGGGCAAGGGTCATGGGTTTGTAGCGGGTTTCGGCAATCGCATAGAACGGATCCCAGACGGCCCAGGCATCGATCTTGTCGCTGGCGAAAGCGGCCGCGGCATCGGCGGGGCTGAGATAGGTCACATCGATATCACTGAGTTTCAGGCCGTTTTTCTCCAGCGCCGCCACCAGCAGATTATGGGCACTGGTGCCCTTGCCGACACCGACCTTCTTGCCCTTGAGATCGGCAACCGATTTGATGCCGCTTTCAGGCTTGGTGAAGATCGCCTCGCCCTTGCCGTTCGAAGGAAGCGCCGCGACATAAACGATGGCTGAACCAGCCGCCTGTCCGAAGATCGGCGGCGCATCACCTGTCCAGCCGACATTGATGGAACCGACATTCAGGGCTTCCACCAGCGGCGGGCCTGCCGTGAACTCCACCCAGGACACCTTGACGCCCTTGGCCTCGAGCGCCTTTTCGATGACGCCCTGCTGCCTTGCGATAACCGGCAGGCCGGTTTTCTGGTAACCGATCTTCAGTTCTTCCGCAGCCTGTGCGGCAAAAGGAAGAACAGAAAGAGCGACGGCGGCGATAAGACCGGCGGAAAGAGCGCGTCGGGTAATGGCTGGCATTTCATCTCCTATCACCAGCCCCACTGGCCGGTCTGCGATATGGAGCAATGCTAGGGTTTTCAATAAAAACGATAGAGAGACAATAATTCAATATAACGGATATGGCAGGAATAAAATTCCGCCACCATCAGGCTTCTCCGCAAATATTGGCGGCGGCTCATTTTTAGCCCCAAACGAAAACGCCGGCGCACGCGGCGCCGGCATATACATCAATCGTCCTAGGATGTGCTTATTCGATATCGAAGGAAACGCCCTGCGCCAAAGGCAGCGCCTTGGAATAGTTGATGGTGTTGGTGGCGCGGCGCATATAGGCCTTCCAGGAATCCGAACCGGATTCACGGCCGCCACCGGTTTCCTTCTCGCCGCCAAACGCGCCGCCGATTTCCGCACCCGATGTGCCGATATTGACGTTGGCAATGCCGCAATCCGAGCCTTCCGACGACAGGAAACGTTCCGATTCCTGAATGTCGCGGGTGAAGATGGACGAGGAAAGACCAGCAGCAACGGCGTTATGCGCGTCGATCGCCTGATCGAGATCGCTATACTTCATGACATAGAGGATCGGCGCAAAGGTCTCTTCCAGCACCGGACCAACCTGCTTCGGCATTTCGACGAGTGCAGGTTTCACGTAATAGGCATCTGCCGCACCGGTATCCACACGGCCGCCGCCATTCACAACGCCACCGGCCGCCTTGGCAGCCTCAAGCGCCTTTTGCATGCCGTCAAAGGCCGCCTTGTCGACCAGCGGGCCAACGAGTGCGGAACTTTCCAGCGGATTACCGACGGAGACGGAGGCGTAAGCCTTTTTCAGGCGCGGCACGAGATCGTCATAGACGCTGTCATGCACGAAAAGCCGGCGAAGCGTCGTGCAGCGCTGGCCGGCGGTGCCCATGGCGCCGAAGGCGATGGCGCGCAGCGCCATGTCGAGATCGGCAGACGGGCAGACGATGCCGGCATTGTTGCCGCCAAGTTCCAGAATGGCGCGGGCAAAGCGCTTGGCCAGACGCGGACCTACATCGCGCCCCATACGGGTCGAGCCGGTGGCGGAGACGAGCGGCACTTTGGGGTTATCCACCATGGCTTCACCCACGGCGCGGTCACCGATCAGCAGTTGGGACAGACCTTCCGGCGCATCGCCAAAGCGGGCGGCGGCGCGCTCGAAGATGCCCTGCACGGCAAGCGCCGTAAGCGGGGTCTTCTCCGAAGGCTTCCAGACCACCGAATTACCGCAGACGAGGGCAAGTGCGGCATTCCACGACCAGACGGCAACGGGGAAATTGAAGGCCGAGATGACGCCGACGACGCCAAGCGGATGCCAGGTTTCCATCATGCGATGGCCGGGACGTTCGGTGGCGATGGTGAGACCGTAAAGCTGGCGGGAGAGACCGACAGCGAAATCGCAGATATCGATCATCTCCTGCACTTCACCGAGACCTTCGGACGGGATCTTGCCCGCTTCCAGCGAGACGAGACGGCCGAGATCAGTCTTGAAGGCGCGCAGTTCTTCGCCAAGCAGGCGGATCAACTCACCACGACGGGGCGCCGGCACATTACGCCAGGTCCTGAACGCCGCATCCGCCTTGTTGACCACGGCTGCGACACCTTCGACCGACACGGTCCTGAGGCTTGCTATCTGCTCACCCGTCACGGGGCTGAAGGACGCCATGTCGCCGCCGGTATAAAGATCGCGGGCAACACCCATCTTGTCGAGCAGAGCCGCGGCTTCCTGTTTCACGTCAAGCTTCGTCATCGCATCCATGTCCATCGTCCTTGTGGTTGAAAGGGGAGGAAAGGCCGTTTGGACACGGCGCTTTCAACTCCCGTCACTCATCTTTCCCCGAATTTTTCATTCGTTGTTTGAAACTGGGCCAGCAGCGCCGGAAAACACCGTTCCATTCTTTCCCGTAATCATATATGGCCATAACGACCCTTTTCCAATGAGGAAAGCGGGTAAGTTGATGCGAGAATGGAATGGATCCGCGCAGAAGACTGGTTCCTGATATCATTACCCTGCAAGCGTTCGAATGCGCGGCACGGCATGGCAATTTTACGCGCGCGGCTGAAGAACTCAACCTCACGCAGAGTGCCGTCAGCCGACAGATCGGCGAGCTGGAAGCCCAGACGGGAATGCAGCTCTTCGAGCGCATCCGCAGACGGGTCGTGCTTTCGGAAGCCGGGCGCAAATTCCTGCCCGACGTGCGGCGCCTGTTGCAGCAATCCGAACAGTTGATGGTGCGTGCGGTTTCCGCCGGGACGTCGCATGCGTCGCTCTCCGTCGCAACGCTGCCGACATTCGGAAGCCGCTGGCTGATGCCGCGCCTCTCCCGCTTCATCGACGCCAACCCCGATATGACGATCACAATCGGCTCACGATCGCACCCCTTCGATTTTGACGAGGAAGGTTTCGATCTCGCCATTCATTATGGCCAGCCAATCTGGGCGCATGGCACCTGCACGTTCTTATGCAACGAGGTGATCGTGCCGGTTGCGAGCCCTGCTTTGCTCCGCCGCGCAGGCGTGAACCGGGCGCAGGATCTGGCCGGGCAACCGCTGCTGCATGTCACGACGCGGCCGAAACTCTGGACGGAATGGCTGGAAATGAACGGCGTGACGGCAGACAATGCCTATCAGGGCAGCCGTTTCGACCAGTTTTCGATGATCATCGAGGCCGCCGCAAGCGGCATCGGTTTTGCCCTTCTGCCGCGATATCTCATTGAGGCGGAACTGGCTTCCGGCCGCCTCGAAATCGTGTTCGACATCCCCCTGCAGACCGACAAGAGCTATTATGTCGCTCTGCCGGAAGGACGTCAGGACAATGTACTTGCCCGCGCCTTTCAGGCGTGGCTGCTCGATCAGGTGGGCAAGCCGGTCTAGCCGTTATGTACGCCTGTGGCGATAATCGACGATCAAAGTCGATTGCGGAAGAACGGGTTCCAGCGGACGGTGCCGAGCCTGACTTTTTCGCGGATCATCGTCAAAAGTCCCGATGCGGCGATGACGGCAAGACCCAGCACCGCGATGGCGTCAGGGTATTCGTGGAAGAAGGTCATGCCGATCGCCACGGCCCAGAGGATTTGCGAATAATGCGAGGGCGCAATCTGGCTTGCCGGCGCAATGCGGGTGGCGACCAGAAGTGTGATCTGTCCCGTCGCCGTGCAAAGGCCGATGAAGGCGAAGGCCAGAAGCTGGTGCAGGTTGGGCATGACGAAATCGGGAATGGAAGCGATCCCATTGAAAGTCAGCCCGTAAATCAACAGCACACCCATGATCGAGGTGCGTTTTTCCTTGCCCGCCAGCGAGCGCAAAAGCACGATGGTCATGGCCGCCAGGAACGCCACGCCGATGGCGGCGATATGGCCGAGTTCCAGCGTCTTGAAGCCCGGGCGTACGACGAGGATGACACCGACGATGCCGGCCAGAACCGCCGCCCAGCGCCATGGGCCGATATTCTCCTTCAGCACCACGGCAGAAAGCACGGTCACGAAAAGCGGCGACAGAAAGATCAGCGCATAAGCTTCGGCCAGCGGAATGGTGGTGAAAGCATAGATGCCGAAAATACCGGCGAAGAGACCCGAAATCGCGCGCCCATGCACAGCAAAGGGCCGGCTCATGCGCCAGAATTCGCGCCACCTTTCCTCGCGTGGCTTGCTGAAGAAGATGAAGATGCCGGAAAAGAGGATGCTGAAGAAGCCGATCTCGAAAACGCTGATCTGTGACCCAAGCGACTTGATCGTGGCATCGCCCATGGAAAAGGTCGCATAAGCGAACAGACCGAGCAGAAAACCCTTTTGCATTTGACTTCCCCGAACATCGACCGCAACGCAAAGCATCCCCCGGCCGCGTGGCGCGACCCGAGCACCCTATTAAAGGGCAGACAGTCTGGCAGATTTGATCCTCGACCCTATGGCTAGACCCGGCTACCTATGAGTGCAAGCCGCAAAAACGGCAAAATTGCCGGATTGGACGCGGCTGGTGCAAATGGCTGCAAGGTGCGGCAAATTTGTCCCGCCAAGGCCATCACATCACCGTCATGGAAAGAGGTTAGCCGGTGTTGATCGTGGCGCTTGGCGACGGACATGAAGGCGGCTAAACGTCATTATGCGATTTTTCACCCGCCGATTTCCCCGGCCGGTGCAGCCGCGTTAACATGGCCTCGCTAACCGAAAGGAAAAAGAATGCGGATTGTGATGATCGGTTCGGGTTATGTCGGCCTCGTGTCCGGCGCGTGTTTTGCAGATTTTGGCCATGATGTGGTCTGCGTCGACAAGATGCCGGAGAAAATCGAGGCTTTGAAAAGCGGCCATATTCCGATCTTCGAGCCGGGTCTGGAAACCATCGTCGCCAACAACGCCAAGGCTGGCCGGTTGAGCTTCACGACAGATCTTTCCGCCGCTGTCGCCAATGCCGATGTCGTCTTCATCGCGGTCGG
>Ga0308165_1001266_pt1 | contig 36557 bp, 28 predicted proteins | sample PhyWR2_FD_201032 | JGI IMG/M metagenome (GOLD analysis project Ga0308165, IMG submission 201032) | Phyllosphere microbial communities from UC Gill Tract Community Farm, Albany, California, United States - DLSLW.R2 | ecosystem: Host-associated > Plants > Phyllosphere > Unclassified | place: USA...
AACAAAACGCCATTTTGTGTATGCTCAATGGAATCCTTGGTTTTGATTACCTTGCCCGGATATCCCTCCAGACTAAAGCAACCGAAACGTTCTCTATTTTTTGTTTCAGACAATTCTTTATCTTGATAGCGCCAACTCTCGTAAGAAGCGGTTATGGCTATATCGTGGCTTGTTTTTATTTCGCAATATATCGTAGACTGGGCAATATCCGCCCATATCTTTATTTTAGCATCAATTGGTTTATTATCGATAGTGTTCTGAACATTAATTTCAATATAGCCGTGTTGGAGCTTTAATTGTTGGTTAAAAGAAGTATAATTATCAAACAAGTTGGGTGTTAACGAAATTCGGCACCTGCCTAGTTTAAGGTATTCGCCATTTTCATCTAAACTACCGCTGCGTTGCATGTAAAATAAAATGTCGCCCTGTTCTACCCATACATTTAAACCAATATCCCTCCCTCCGGCAGGCATAGATTCTGAAGAGTTTTTACTGGGAGTGTTCCAATTGATGTTATACTGATCGAGTGTTTTTTGATTGGCTTGCGAAATTGCAGATTTATTAAACAAAGATTGCGCCCATGTTTGTGTCGGAGCTAACATAGGCAGGCCCGATAAAACGGCTCCAGGAATTAAAATACCTTTTGCTGTCGTTTTTACAAAATCTCTTCTATTATAAACAATCTTCTTCTTCTCCATTTTTTAAAAGTAAAAACATGCTCGTTGATCTGTGTTGATCAAACTAGCAATTAATGAGCGGTAAAATGTAGCTTTCAATCAAATTTTAGAAGCCTTTTCGTCCTTTGTCGATTACGCTGACTCAAAATCGACTTTTACATTTTACCGCCGCATTAAATTGTGTGCTCTGTTTGTTCTTTGTATTGATTAATATCCGGGGTTCTGCACTAGTTTCGCTTCGGTATTTCTTTCAATTTCGGAACTTGGTATTGGCCATAAATTTTGGTATGAATTGATTTTATTGGTTGCATAAGTGCCATTATACATGGGATTATATTTGCGTATCCTTTCAATATTGGTATTGGTCCTTAAAATAGTTAATAATCGTTGCTCTTCGGCAAAGAGTTCTCTTGCCCGCTCATCGAGTATAAAATCTACTGTTACATCAACTGCGTTTACGAGCGGAGAAGAAGCACGCTTTCTCAATTGGTTGATGTCTTGGGCGGCTAACGCCGTATTGCCACTAAGCAAATAGGCTTCGGCACGTAAAAGGTAGGTCTCTGCAAGCCTTATCACATATCTGTCTCTAAAGGTGTTGTTGGCAGCATTGATCAATACGTCATCAGGAAAATCGTTAACTGGAACAGCTTTGGTAAAAATAGCGCTCCAATAGCGGTTTAACAGATTGGCACTACTTTTAAAGGCTCCGCTAGCAACAATATCTTTTCCGTAGAAAGCTGATTTGGGGTTATCTGCCTTAATGTCTCTAACAATATTATATTCAGAGTTTCTGATGTCTCCAGTGGTATTTGCCCATATTTGATTAATGGTATAATCGGATGCAGCCCACCACCCAATGCCTCGTCCGTATTGAAAAGATGGACCAACAAAAAGGCTTTTTCCGTCGACACCTTGTAATTGCCAGTAAAGAGGCACTAAAAAACGTGGGAGGCTATCGTCAATTTGCCCTCCGGGAATTTTGTATTCATACTGCGATACATAAATGGCCTCCATGTTGCCACTTTTCCGGTTTTGATTACCTCGCCTAAACAAATCCCAATACACATCACCAGGGTCGCTTTTTTTAGTACCAAAACGTGTTTTCATTAACGAGTAACCCAGGTTATTAATTACCTGGCTTGTTGCCGTAATGGCTTTGGGATAATCTTTCGTTACAATATAAGCTTCTGCCAACATATGGTAAGCTGCCCCTTTGGTAATTCGTCCATCTTGCTTTACCTCATTTGCGCCTGGTAAATGTTCCGTAGCATAAGTTAAATCGCTAATCACCTGCGCCCACACCTCAGTTGTAGAAGCCCTTACAAAATCTCTTCGCGGTGTATTGATTTCTTTGAGTACTATAGGTACACCGCCAAACATAATGGCCAAATGCCTGTAGGCAAAAGCCCTAAAAAACATGGCTTCGGCTTTTTTAGCGTTCTTTTCTTCCTCGGTAGCATATTTTATGGTTTCTATTCGGGTTAGTATCACGTTGGCATCGTATATCCATTGATAAAAACTATTCCAAAATGTAGAAACTCTACCAGTTTCAGGAGTTATGTTATCGCTCCATGAATTTAACTCGTGATTTGGGGCGATCGCATCGTAACCTACATCTGTAGTGTAAGAAAATATAAAAGAAGTACCGTCGCCACCTTTTCCATACAACAAATCACTTACATTTCGATACAACTCTACACTGGCTATATCTATTTGCCCAGGGGTTGTATACGAATTTTCTGGTGTATAGAAGCCATAGGCCTCTTCTTTCAACCATGTCTCTTTTTTACAAGAAATTAACAAGAGCGTTAATCCTACTATATAAAATATCTTTTTCATCTTAATTATCATTTATTAAAATTCAACATTTAATCCCATTGTATAACTTTTTAATACGGGGGCGTCAGGGGTAAATCCGGCACCTGTTTCTGGGTCAACACCGTTCCAATTTGTTATTGTCAAAAGGTTTTTAGCCGAAACAAACATTTTTAAGTTGCTAATTTTTATTGCATTGGTAATGCTTTTTGGAAACCTATAAGATAGGGACACATCCTGAAGACGGATGAAGCTTCTTTGGGTATATAAGTCGCCACCATATTGGGAAGCTAAGTCTAAACGTCTGTATTTAGCGTTCGGGTTTTCGGGCATCCAATAATCCCATGCGCCAGTTGGCACATTGCTATACGAAAGTTGATCTCTTTTGTTCCAGGAGCCGTTGGCATGTGGCGAATCATTTCCGTAATAGAATTTTTTGCCTCCCTGAATGGAATTAATAAATATGTACAAACTAAAGTTTTTATAGCTTATATTATTGGAGATTCCAAAACGATAAGAAGGATCTGCATATCCTAAAATTCTACGGTCATCTATAGACGAGATTTTACCATCTCCATTTAGGTCGCTTAATTTATAAGTGCCGGGATAAAATCCTGCAGGCAATGTTCCGTTTGTTTGATCTTGCAATTGCCACATGCCAATTACATCATAGCCATAAATTACGCTTTGCGGCTGTCCGATGAACAATCCATTGCCCACCAAGTCATCCTCAACGCCGTCTCCATTGTTATCAACTCCTAAAATAGAGGCGATTTTATTCCTGTATCGGCTATAATTTATGGTTGCATTCCACTTCCAATCGTTGTTATTGATGATAGCGCCTGTTAGTGAAACATCAAGCCCATGATTTGATACCTCAGCCACATTGGTGTTGATGGTGTTAAAACCTGTGATGTTGGGAATGGCAATTGCATATAGAATGTTTTTTGTTCGGTTTTTATAAAAATCGATATTACCACTAAGCCGCGATTTAAACAAGGCAAAGTCAATACCCAAATTTGCGCCTGTGGTGGTTTCCCAGCCCAGATCATTATTGGCGAGCGAGCTAATGCTTTGCCCCTGAGCGCTGGTTCCCCCATCGCCAAATACGTAGCTTGGGCCAGTAGCTATAATAGCTTTTGTATCATATCGCCCAACACCTCGTCTCCCGGTTTGTCCATAAGAGCCCCTCAGTTTTAAGAAGTTTAGCCAGGCCACTTTGTTAAGAAAGGTTTCTTCGGTAAGCACCCACCCAAGGGCGACCGTTGGAAAAACACCTATTTTTTTGTTTTCGCCAAATCCCGAAAAACCGTCCCTCCTAATGGTACCAGTGAAATAATATTTACCTTTATAATCATATAGCACTCGAGCCATAGAATATAAACTGGTTTCAACCTCCTTGTTCGAAGCGATTACGTTTTGCAATGGATCGCCAGCCTGTATGCGGTTAAAACCCAAAGCATCAATGGCAAATTGATTACCCTGTGCACTAAAAGAGTTAATATTTCTTTTTTCTGCACCATATAATAAAGTTGCGCTTACGGTATGGCCTTTAGCAAATGTTTTCTGATAAGTTAAAATGTTATCTATAGTATAGTCTCGGGTTTCGCTGTAATTTTTGGTAGCTTGCCCTGTAAGGTTATTTGCATTAGGGTTAAAAAGAGATTTGTTTGCAGTTCTATAATTGTTGGCGTAATTAATCCTGTAAGATAAGCCCTCTAAAGGAAGTTTAATATTAGCATAAAGGTTGCTGCTAAAATTTTTATTAATATCAACATCCTTTTGGCTGATTGTTAAATAAGGGTTTAAATAGAAATTCCCTTGTGGAAAAGTTTCATATTCGCCCGCTGCGTCATATACGGGTGCCCAAGGCTGTAGATAAAAAGCCGTGGTTGTTTCTGCCGGTATGCCCGAGTAATCACCAATTGATACGTAACTTTGTGTACCGATGTCCAACCAGCTGTTCACTTTAAAATCTAGATTTATCCTTAGGTTATACCTTTTGTAGGCATCATTCTTTAAATAACCTTTTTGGTCGGTAAGTCCGCCAGATACAAAGTAACCAATAGTTTTGTTTTTACCACGTATACTTAGGTTGTGTGTGCTTACCTGTCCATTTTGTGTAAATAAATCCCACCAATTAGTATTCCTTCCGTTTTGATATCCCTCACGTATTTGATTTGAGGCAAAATTTTGAACATAATCGGGGTTTGTTTGGAGAAAATCGGGAGCCACTCGAGCGCCTTCAGCCCAAAAAATATCAGTGTAAAACTTTTTGTACTCTTCTGATTGCATGGGTACCAGCTCGTTTGATGGTGTTTGTAAAGAATAGCTTCCACTGTATTCAACAATGGGCTTATCAGAAAATTTGCCTGCTTTTGTAGTAATTAGTATAACGCCGTTAGAAGCCTCTGAACCATAAATAGCTGCTGAACTTGCGTCTTTTAATACATCAATAGAGCCAATATCCGAAGGGTTTATATCAATCAGGTTTCCCCTATAAATTATACCATCCACCACAATTAATGGTGCGTTAGCGTCACCCTTAGATGATAATGTGTTTTGCGCCCTTATGGAAAGAGAAGGGTTTTGGCCAGCGCCCGCCACAGCGCCTATGTTTAAACCAGGAACACTGCCTTGAAGTGCTTGAGCAATGGAAACATTTGAAGAAGTTGTGGCATTATCTAAATTGGCGCTTACTACTGCACCGGTTAAATCTTTCTTCTTTACCTTGGTGCCATAGCCAATTACTACTACTTCGTCCAAATCATCTATAGATGCTGAGAGCGTTATTGAAACAACTTTCCTATCGCCTACTTTTTCTTCTGTGCTTAAAAAACCGATGCTTCTGAACACCAGAATTGCGTTTGGAGAGGAAACACTTATTGAGTAATTTCCATCATTATCAGTAGAGGCGCCGTTGGTTGTGCCCTTTTCTACTATGCTTACCCCGGGCAGGCCCTTGCCTTCGGCATCGTTAATTGTTCCCGTTATTCGTTTTGTTTGGGCTACCGCCATAAATGGTATGGTAAGTAGCAAAATGAATACTAATAACAGGCTATGCCTGCGCTTATTTGTATTCGAATTTGTAAAATGTTTCATAAACAATTTATTTTTGGTTAGAAATGGTATACTAGTTCAATAATTGGAGGGATGGCGTGTTTGAAACACGGCAATGATGTACTTATAAGAAATGCCGAAAAAGCTTACGACATCGCATAAGTAAATTCGAAGTAACAAGTATATATACTTGTTAATGGGTTTGATTGTGGATTAGTTCGCCCGTAAACGAAAAGACATACGTTGCCAATAGCTGGGCAGGGCTTTTTGTTATAAGCCATTTTTGTATAAGAGACCAATCCGATCAATCGCTTCTAAACAAAGGAACTGTATTTTTATTGATAAGTATTTTGCCATATCATCATAGTATTAAGCGATTTTGGCAAATAATACTTCTATCCGGCGTAAGCGTACGCTTGCAGATACAAGTAAACTGAGGGGTTAGTGGGCGAGCGTAAGGAGATGCTCTATGTCATTTCGTTAAGCTCGACGGGTGTCAGTCTGAGCGGAGTCGAAGACCTTTTCTGTAGGAAAAAACAAATAATATCGCCCTTCGACTCCGCTCAGGGTGACGATGTTTTTTGTTTTTTCCTTAACTAAATATTGAACGCCCGACTGACCGGACGGGCAGGTAATCCCATTTATCAAATTGGCATCAGGAATAAATATCTTCAAAATAGCGTACCACCAGCGATTTCATCAGCATTTCCTGCTCCAACATGGTGTAGGGAGGAATGGCCTTAACGAGTTTCCAATGCGGCCAACCATCCTGGTCTACACCCTCGAGCTCGTAAAAATCCATTTCGCTCAAAAGCCTGCAAGTTGCAATATGCATTAACTCTTCCTTTTGACGTTTGCTGTATTTTTTGGGGCCTTTGCCGAGTTCTTGAACGCCGATTAAGAAAAGCATCACCTTTAAATCGGGCAGATCCGAATCAAATTCCTTTGCAATTCTTTCTTGCAAGGCTTTCCACTTCACATTAATCTCTGAGGGTTTCATGCTACAAAGATAACGTTTAAAAGCACCACCCCGAAGTTCGTTTAACAAAAGCTTAAACTGTATAAAGTAAAATTTAAGTCTTTTCAGTTTTTAGCCATTAACCAAAAATTATTTTTGGCTACATTTATAACCTATGAATACAACCCCTAACAAGATATTTAAAGCTGGTCTGCTCGCGTTCGGTATGTCGGGAAAGGTTTTTCATGCACCTTTTTTAAACGCCCACGCAGGTTTTAGCCTGAAAGCAGTTGTAGAGCGAAACGAAAAAAAGGCAGCGGCCGATTACCCGAATATTATCAGTTATGACAGCGTTGATGAATTGCTAACCGATGTCGAAATTGAATTGGTGGTAATTAACACGCCAAATAATCTCCATTTTGAGCATGCCAAAGCGGCTTTAAAAGCAGGTAAACATATTTTGGTAGAAAAGCCGTTTACGGCAACAGCTGCACAGGCTAAACAGCTTTTCGAGCTGGCCGATGAGGTGGGTAAGCAGATTTTCTTTTATCAAAACCGCCGTTGGGACAGTGATTTCACTTCGGTAAAAAAGGTACTGGCCAGTGGCAAGCTTGGTAAGCTAAACGAAATGCACTTGCGCTACGATAGATACCGAAATGTAATTGGCCCGAAGCTATTTAAAGAAAAAGCAATTGAGGCCAGCGGCTTACTCTACGATTTAGGTCCGCACCTGTTAGATCAGGTGATCAGCTTGTTTGGAAAACCGTTGAGCTTTCATAAAATTTTAGGCAAGAATAGAAAGGACACGCTTGTTGACGACTATTTTTCTATCCAGCTCAGTTACCCAGATAGTGTAAACGTGTTTGTAACATCGAGCATGCTGGTTGTAAATCCGCAAGCCGCATTTGTTTTACATGGCGTTACCGGAAGTTTCATTAAACAGCGTACCGATTCGCAGGAAGAGCAATTGCTGGCGGGCAAAAAATTAACCGATGCAGGTTTCGGTATCGAACCAAAGGGCTCAGAAGGGTTGCTAACTACAATAAATGCAGACGGGAATAAGACGGATGAGCTGATTCCATCAGAGGTGGGCAGTTATCTGCCTTTGTTTGATGCGGTTTACCAATCGTTGTTAGCTGGGGCCGCATATCCGATAACACGAGAAGATGTTCTTTATCAATTGGAAATATTGGAAAGCTAAACTGGTTCATTATGCCAAACGGCTTGCATCTTATCAGTTGTATAAACATGAAACGATATTACAGCTAATAAAAAACTAATAATAATTAACGACTTTACGAATGAACTCGCTACCGTTTGGCTACCTTATTCCAATTTTCATCATCCTGTTATACTTTATTCTGCGGAAGAAAAAGCCGGCTATTGAGCCACTTACCGAAACCGACCTGCAGATCTTAAACGACTATGTGGGTTTCTATCATCACCTAGATTCGACGGACAAGTTACGCTTTGAAAAAAAAGTGGCTGCGTTTTTCAGCACGGTAAAAATAGAAGCCGTTGGATTGGAAATGACCACATTAGATGAATTGTTGATTGCCTCGAGCGCTGTCATCCCGATCTTCGGATTTCCGGATTGGCAGTATAAAAACTTAAGCAGCGTATTGCTTTATCCAGATACTTTTAATCATGATTTCCAGTTTGAGGGAGCCGAAAGGAATATAACGGGCATGGTTGGCGGTGGTTATATGAATGGCCAAATGATCTTATCGCGATCTGCGTTGAGGCATGGCTTTTCTAAAAGTGCTGGCAAAGAAAATACTGCGATACACGAATTTGTACACCTGCTGGATAAATCTGATGGCGCAACGGATGGCGTTCCCGAAAATTTACTTGGCCATGAGTACACAAGGCCGTGGATTAAAATGATGCACAAAGAGATGCAAAAGATCGAGGATAACAAATCGGACATCAATCCTTATGCGATTACCAATGAGGCTGAGTTCTTTGCTGTGGTTTCTGAATACTTTTTTGAAAAACCGGAGATGCTTAAAAATAAACATCCGGATCTGTATCACCAATTGAGCCGCATTTTTGCGCAACAACCTACTAATTAAAAGTTAAAATTATAAGTCTAAATTAAACCGCTGCAAACTGTATGAAAAAACTATTCATCATTAAATTATCCATCCTGTTCTTATCTTTTAGCGCCCTTGCGCAAAAAACCTATACGCTGAAACAAAATTTTCCGATAGGGAAAAAGTACGACTTTTCGATGATCTCCGATCAAATTATAAATCAGGAAGTGGCCGGGCAAAAAATCAACCTCAACCAGAATATTGGCACCGATTATACTTTTGCAATCCGCAATGGCGACAACATGGAGAAAAATATCGAAGTGGTGTACAACCGGATCTACATGAAATCGTCGGCCATGGGAAATGTAATGGCAATGGATTCCGACGATCAGGACAGCAGCAAACCGAATCCTTTCAGGGGGCTAAAAGGTGCGTCGTTTAATATGACCATTGCGGCCGACGGATCGATAAAATCGATCACTGGCGTTGACAAGATGCTGAACAACATGGCTTCAAAAATGGGGACAGATTCGGCAATGGTACAAGGCATAAAAGATGCACTAAGTAAGCAGTTCAACAGCGAGGGCATGAAACAAACCATGGAATCGACATTAAGAGTTTACCCTGAGAAGCCAATTAAAATCGGCGAAAGTTGGACAGTTGACACAAAAATGCAGATGACCATGCCAATAGAAACCATCACAAAATATACGCTTAAAGACGTAAAAGACGGCGTTGCCTATTTGGACATTAGTGGAACATTGATTTCGAAAGGCAGTTTTGAGACCATGGGCAACAAATTGGAAACTAATTTAACGGGAACCAATGCTGGTGATGCACAACTCGACATGAAAACCGGGATTATTTTAAATAGTCATACAAGAATCGGGCTCACAGGCACCATGCAGTCGATGGGGAACACCATAAATTTCGATTTACAGGGAATTAACAAGGTAACGGCCAAAGAAATCAATTGATTTTACTGCTCAGTAGCGATTACAATTGCTGCTGATGTTTAAAAAAATAAAGCGACTTGCCGCTATTAAAGGTTAAATTCGTGATCTAAAAATCGAAAAAATTGGCAAAATCAAAAACTGCATATTTCTGTCAAAGTTGCGGCTACGAATCGGCAAAATGGTTAGGTAAATGCCCTTCGTGCGGGCAGTGGAATACGTTTGTGGAAGAAATAGTTGAAAAAGCTTCTGCATCAGTCCCCACATGGAAAACAGATACAAATACCAGAAAACTAAATAAACCGAGCAAGGTAGACGAGATTCAATCGTCAGTTGAGAGAAGAATATTAACCGGCGATAAAGAGCTTGATCGCGTTTTGGGCGGCGGCCTGGTAGAGGGCTCTCTGGTACTGATTGGCGGCGAGCCGGGGATTGGAAAATCGACCCTGATGCTGCAATTAGCACTCAACCTCCAAGGCAAAAAGCTGCTTTATGTTTCGGGTGAAGAAAGCGAGCAGCAAATTAAAATGCGGGCGGAAAGGATTAAGGAAAGCGGCGTATCTGACTGTTACATCTTAACAGAAACATCTACCCAGAATATTTTCAAGCAAATAGAAATTTTAATGCCCGAGGTTGTAGTTGTCGACTCTATCCAAACGCTCCATTCGTCTCATATCGATTCAACGCCCGGAAGTGTATCGCAGGTTAGGGAATGTACTGCCGAGCTGCTCAGGTTTGCAAAGGAAACGGGTGTACCGGTTTTCCTTATTGGGCACATTACCAAAGACGGCGCTATTGCAGGCCCTAAAATATTGGAACACATGGTCGATACCGTTTTACAGTTTGAAGGCGATCGGCATCACGTTTACCGAATTTTGCGTTCGATTAAAAATCGTTTTGGCGCCGCAGCCGAACTGGGCATCTATGAAATGCAGGGAAGCGGCTTACGAGAAGTTTCCAATCCGTCTGAAATCTTACTTTCTCAACGCGATGAAGAACTGAGCGGCATTGCAATTTCAGCCATGCTGGAGGGCGCAAGACCAATGTTGATCGAAACACAGGCGCTCGTAAGCTCGGCAGCGTACGGTACACCACAAAGATCGGCCACGGGCTTTGATACCAAACGCATGAATATGCTTTTGGCCGTGCTCGAAAAGCGCTGCGGCTTTAGGCTGAGCACGCAAGACGTGTTCTTAAATATTGCCGGGGGAATTAGGGTTGAAGACCCGGCTATTGATTTGGCGGTGTTAATTGCGATCATTTCGTCACAACAAGATATTCCGATCTCGTCAAAAAACTGTTTTGCTGCCGAGGTTGGCCTGTCGGGAGAAATCAGGGCAGTAAACAGGATCGAACAACGCATAGCGGAGGCTGATAAACTCGGCTTTGAAACCATTTATATTTCTAAATACAATTTAAAAGGAATCGATATCTCCAAATATCAATTGGAAATTAAGGCCGTTGGTAAAATTGAAGAAGTATTTGAAATGATTTTTGGTTAAGCCCTCATCATAACTGGGGAATTTAATCAACGTTTTTTTAAAAATTGCTGATTAAATTCCCCAATTCTACAGCCCGATTTTTTTTGGCACAATGCCTTAAAATATTATAATACACTGTCAGCAAGCTTATTACAACCTATTTTTATCACTACCACGTTTTTGGATTAACATTTGCCTAATGTAGTATGTTGTACATCATGGGATGTGATCTATAACAATAGGGATGATTTTCCTCGTTAGCGATAGTTAACGAGGATTTTTTTTTGCAATACTATTCAGAAGCTTCTGTTAGCCGTTAGTTAAAGCCTGGCCGATTTGCATTAGCCTACCAGTGTTGAGTAGGCGCAGTAACGATCAAGCAAATCGACATTCGATAAAACTTCATAAAGTAAATTTTGACCAACTAAGATTACTGAGCTTTAAACTTTCTTCCTCTTTCTGCTCAATAATATAAAATATGGCTTAATGGTATTATCTAATGGCACTTGCCACATTATAAAGAGCAAGGTGGTGCCAAACGAGCGATAAGCAGACGGCACAATTTGGGGAAGCTAAGGAGAAAATTCCCCGAGTTGAGGATTATTTTCCCCGCTTTTTATTTGCACATCAGTTTGGCACCGGCGCAGTTAAAAAATAAAGAACTGTTTTACAGCGTGTTGCGGTATTAAATAAACGAACACCAAGTTTGGCGTAGGGTTTGCCTAGTATATAGTGTTGTACATCATGGGATGTGATCTATAACAATAGGGATGATTTTCCTCGTTAGCGATAGTTAACGAGGATTTTTTTTGTCTTATCATATCAAGCATCAGTATCACCAATGCCTGCTTACACCTAAATGTTTCTTGGTTAACGTTGATCTGATCGCTGTATGGCTTCGTCTAAGCATGGTCGTCATCCTCAGAGGTCAGGTTGCGGAAAAACAAAGGACTTTGGATGACAGTTTTTAAACAAGTCGTCATTGCGAGGCCGGGTTTATGCGAGCCGAAGCAATCTGATTTACGAATAGAGATTGCTTCGTGCCTCGCAATGACGATCTTTCATATGTCTGTCATTCTGAGTTTTAATTTTTTAGCGAAAAAATCAATATGAGTGACGCGAAAAAACAACCACCCCTTGCCCCTCCTTGAAAAGAAGGAGGGGAGTCGGACAGTGCTAACTTCGACGGTTTTGGAGGCCGACTGGTTGTGCAGTTGCTACTCCCCTCCTAATTTAGGAGGGGTTGTGCCAAAGGCATCCCTTTGGGAGGGGTGGTTAGCGGAAGCACTATAAACAAGGAATTGCAGAAAACGTCAATGCTAGTGCAACGGAGGATCTCCAAGCGATGATGGCAGAACGCCAACAACCCGCTGCCAGAGAGGATAAGTGGGTGGGCAAGAACGGTGAGATGTAGGTTCAGATGCTTGCCCGAGAAATCGGACAGGCTGTTCCTCAGCATGACAAAACCTGCGCTGCCATTGCTAGCCTGTACCGATCGCTATCGATGACGAACGATCACAAGGAAATGCATAGCACGAGACCAAGAATTCAAGAAGAATAAATCGCGATTAACCCCAAACCAAATTGGGGTGGCTAAGGAAAATTTTACCCACATTGGGGATGATTTTCCTCGGTTTTTGTTTGGGCATAACTTGGCACAGAACAGATATAGATCATAACAAATTGATTATTAGCTGATTCTGAATTACAAACCCATGTAAAAAAGTTTGGCTCAGGCTTTGCCTAGTATATAGTGTTGTACATCATGGGATGTGATCTATAACAATAGGGATGATTTTCCTCGTTAGCGATAGTTAACGAGGATTTTTTTTGCCCTTTAGTTTTAGAGACAAATTTTAAATATCTTTGATTGAGATAAATAACTGTAACACTAACCGAAAACGAACCATGAGAAAAATTATCTTAAGTTTTTCCTTTTGCTTATTCGCAACTATTGCATTTGCCCAAACTGCTTATACCGGACAGAAGTTCGGCGAGGAAGTTAAGCCTGGTAATGTAAAGCCAGCATCAAAAATGGAGGCGGCCATGGGCGATTCGCAAACTGTGGATATGAAAATTGAGGGCAAGGTGGTAGATGTTTGCAAGAAAAAAGGTTGCTGGATGACCCTGGCCATGCCAAATGGCGACCCAATGCGGGTTACATTTAAAGATTATGCCTTTTTTATGCCGAAAGATATTGTTGGCAAAACAGTGGTGCTGGATGGTATTGCTAAAAAGCAGACGATTTCTGTAGAAACCTTGCGCCACTATGCTGAAGATGCAAAGCAATCTCCCGAAGAAGTTGCAAAAATTACTGATCCCAAAAGGGAACTGGCGTTTGAGGCTAAAGGCGTAGTTGTTTTAGAGGAATAAGCGTAAAGCTGAAAGATTAAAGCGTAAAGATTAAAGCTGAAAGCCGAAAGCTCAAAGCTGAAAGCTGAAAGACTAAAGCGTAAAGATTAAAGCCGAAAGCTGAAAGCGTTTTACCGTAATGATGACCTACTTAGTTTGGCGTTGATAATTGACATTAACGATTAAAAGCAAAAACGCCCCGTTACATTTTGTAACGGGGCGTTTTTATTTTAAGGTTTTTAAGGAATTATAAAATCCAATTCCAGCCAAATTCATCAGCGGTTAAGCCGTATCTGATGTCATTTAGTTTTTTAGCGATTCCGTTTGAAATACTTCTCGTAGATGGATCTGTTAGCTGATAAGTTTCACCTTCGTAGCCGATTTCGCCAACATGCGTGACTGTTGCTGCTGTTCCAGCGGCAAAGGCTTCGGTTAAACTTCCATTTTCTATTCCTTCTATCACTTCTTTAACAGAAACTCTGCGTTCTTCTACCTCGATGCCGTCTTCTTTAGCAAGTTTAATGATGGTATCACGAGTTACGCCATCTAATACTGTGCTGCGTACCGAAGGCGTTACCAGTTTACCATTAATTACGAAAATTAAGTTGGCCGTTCCCGCTTCTTCAATATACTCATGGCTGGCAGAGTCAGTCCAGATCAATTGATCAAAGCCTTCTTTTTTGGCCTGCTCAAAAGGGTATAACGACCGGGCATAGTTACCGGCGGTTTTAGCAAAACCTACGCCGCCATCATCGGCACGGGTAAACTCGGTTTCAATTTTAACTTTTAATGCCGAGCTGTAATACGGGCCCGTCGGTGTTGTTAATAAAGCAAACTTGTAAGTATCTGATGCTTTTACGCCTAAATACGGGTCGGTTGCAAACATCACCGGACGGATATATAATGCGTAATCCTCTTGATTGGGCACCCACTTCTCATCGGCCTTAATTAATGCCGCTAAACCTTGCATAAATATCTCTTCGGGAATCGTTGGCATAGACATTCTAGCGGCCGACTTGTTAAAACGCTCGAAGTTTTTATCGGCTCTAAACACACTGATCTTACCATCCGGTTGGCGATAAGCTTTCAATCCTTCAAAAATAGCCTGGCCATAATGAAGCGCAGAAATGGCCGGACTCATCGGAATTGGACCGTAAGGGAGAATCTGCAGGTTTTTCCATTCGCCATCCTCGAAGTCGGCAGTAAACATGTGGTCGGTAAAAACTTTACCGAAAGGTAATTGAGAGAAATCTGTAACCGTCAAACGTGTTTGATCAGCTTTGGTAATTTTTATATCTAATGTGTCAGTCATACTTTTATATTTTTGAATGATTGAATTGATTGAATGGTTTGGGTGGTGCAGATTCAATCACTTATCATTTCTCCAACTCAATCACTAATTATTCGGGACAAAGTTAACGAAAATGTGCACTTAATTAACAGGCTTTTGTTATATTATTCTTTGTTTTTGAGTGTTTTAAGTACACTAAGCACCCAACTTTTTCCCCATTCCTCAATTTGGTCATCTGTCCATAAGAAAGGGTAAAAAATTCTTTTTTGAAAACGCGGAGGCAGGTACTTTTGCCAGTTGGTGCCGCCTGTTGCGGCCACGTCGACCGGGTCTTTCTCTAAGTATCGAACGGCCGATTTGTAGTGCGAAAGCGGCCATTCTACATTGACGTACAAATCGAGTTTGCGCAGTTCTTCGGCAAGCATTGACACATCGGCTCCGTTGGCAGCGAGTTGTTGGTAAAGCGCTGCAAAATTGGTTGAGATATTGTCTTTCGCTAACTGCAAAAATTGCGCTGCGTATTTTTTTATAAATTGCTTCAACGTTAACGTTTGCTGCCCCGATGCCAGTTCGGTAGCACCGAATTTCCAATAAATGTGCTCAAACTGTTCATCTATGTTTGCGGTGCTTAAAGCTGTCCGCTTACTTTTATCAACAAGACGAATAAAGTCTGTGGCATAAATCTCAATCATTCTGTACTGCCCCGATTGAAACCCACTTGCTGGCAAAAGAGACATCCGAAATTTTAAAAACTGCTCTTTTTCCATGCCGTCAACCATCACTTCGAATGAGGTTGTTAAGGCATTGAAATAAGCATTAATCCTTTTCACGCGAGCCGTAAAAAACGCCACGGTTAAGTTTTCATGCGCAGCAATCTGCTGGCACTCGTGTAAGGCAAGTTTGAAGTACAGCTCGGTAATTTGATGGTACATGATAAAGATCTGCTCATCGGGGAATGGCGTTTTGGGGCTTTGCAAGCTGAGCAAAGTGTCTAAATGGATATAATCCCAGTACGTCAAAAAATCGGCATACAGCAGGCCATCGAGATAGGAAGCCATGTCTTGCCCCATGGCCGTATACTTTTCTTGCAGTTGGTTCAGTTTGTCCTTTATTTCTGGTGTGAAGTCCATTAGTTTGATTTATTATTACAAAGGTGATAAACATTTTGGTAGAAATGCCTAAAATCTATATTTTTGGAACAATGGCGATGGGGTACCGCCAAAACCGCCCAAACAGGCTGATGACTCCTACGATTTTTATTTAAAATTGAATTCAATGCCTGTTAAAAATTTAACAGAAGGATTTCTTCTGTCTATCAATCGCTTCGTTAAGCAAGATTTCGGATTAGTGTTTTTAAATGCAGCAAAATGGCTCATTTTTTCGGCCCTGGTTGGTGTAACTGTTGGCTCGGCTTCAGCCCTGTTTTTAGTGATGCTAAATTGGGCGACTAATTATCGCGAAAACCACCTTTGGATCATTTCACTCTTGCCACTGGCCGGCCTGATTATCGGCCTTAGCTTTCATTACTGGGGCAAGGAAGTGGTAAAGGGAAACAACCTTCTGATTGAGGAACTACACACACCTAAAAAGATTATTCCGCTAATTATGGCGCCGCTTATTTTCGCCGGAACGATTATTACCCATTTGTTTGGCGGCTCGGCCGGAAGAGAGGGCACCGCTGTACAAATTGGTGGCGCCTTTGCCGATCAGTTTACAAGAATTTTCAAGTTAAAGCCCAGGGATCGGAAAGTGATCTTGATTTGCGGCATCAGCGCTGGCTTTTCATCTGTATTTGGAACCCCGTTGGCCGGGGCCGTTTTCGGGCTTGAGGTTTTTGTGGTCGGTACGTTGATGTACAGCTCCATTTTGCCATCGTTCATTTCAGCGGTTATCGCCGATTATGCTTGTAAAGCATGGGGCGTTGGCCATACGCATTACGTTATTGCTGAAGTGCCGGATTTAAATACCCTAAACCTGTTGCTAGCGCTCGCTTCGGGCATAGCATTTGGCCTGGCGGCGAGAAGTTTCTCTGCATTGACACATTTTTTAACAACACTGTTCGGCAAGATAAAATACCCGCCTTTACGCCCGTTTTTGGGAGGGCTTATTCTCATTGTGATTATTTACTTATTAGGTAACACACGGTTTATCGGCTTAGGAATTCCGGTGATTTCAGAATCGTTTTCGCAGCAAGAACCGTATTACACTTTTTTGGTGAAGTTGTTTTTAACCGCTTTGACTTTGGGTGCGGGCTTTAAAGGCGGCGAAGTAACCCCGCTATTTTTCATCGGTGCCACGTTAGGCAGTTTTTTAAGTATTTTTATGCCATTGCCAGTTGGCCTGCTGGCGGGAATGGGCTTTGTTGCCGTTTTCTCGGGCGCTGCAAATACACCGCTGGCCTGTGTTTTTATGGGCATCGAGCTATTTGGAGATGCATCTGGCGTTTACATTGCACTCGCCTGTGTTACTGCATATCTGTTTTCTGGTCATACCGGAATCTATCGCTCGCAGAAAATTGGAAGTCCTAAGCACTTGCTGTTAAAGCGACATCGGTTTTTGAAGTGATTATTTGCGACGGCGAATCAAGGCCGCTAGGAATTCATCATATAGGTACGTCATTCATGGCCAAAACCATTGAAGCCGTCCTTTCGACCGAAGTGCTCCACAGGAGCTCCTTTGGAGGAAAATCTTTGCATTTTAGTAGAGATTTCTCGGCTACGCTCGAAATGACGACCTTTCTTAGGAGTCCGCTTCTAAAACGAACATCATTTTAGATTCATCTGAAAATATTTAAACTCAAAATGACAGCGCCGGGTTTTAGTAGAGCACCCTAAATTTGATCGTATGCTCAATCTTTTTCAACGATTTGAACAGCTGTTTATCGTATTCTGCATTGATGTCGGTAATTGCATAACCGATATGTGCGTTCGTCATTAAAAACTGACCTACGATGTTGATGTTATGCTGTGCGAATACCGTATTTATTTGCGCCATTATGCCAGGAACGTTTCTGTGAATATGAATCAAACGGTGCGATTTTGTAATCTTCGGCAGTTGCAGATTTGGAAAGTTACTACTCAAATATGTGGCTCCGCTGTTCATAAAATCTGTCACTCGCCTTGGAATAAAGTCGACGTTGCGGGGATTATTTTTTGGATCATCGAAAACCACGATTCCCTGCTTAGTGCAAAGCTCAAGATCGATCTTATTTTTTGCATTACCTAGGTAGCCGATTGTTTTCAACTTGGCCGCGTTCTTCAACTTTTCCTTATCCAGTTTTTCGCCATCGGCAAAAAGTATCACTCCAACATCCTTTATGTATTTCTCCTCAAATGTTGATTTATGCCTAATCGATAGGCCATCCGATTTGAGTATGGCAATGCTCATCGGATCAATGTCGCCAATAACAAGGCATAAGATTCTGTTTTTTGGGTAAGAAATTGCTCGCGGAAGATCGTTTACGTATAGAAACTCATCAAAACTCGGGGTAACATGATCGGCTTTGGCAACAATGCTCTCGCGGGCGATGTTCTCCGTAAAAGCAAAAAACTTGTTGATCAAACCACTTTCCCGCAGTTGAAAATCCGAATAGCCATCGCCAATGCCAAACAATTCGCCTTCTAATTTTAAATGCTGCAGCAACTTTACTTTTCCACCCTCTTCGCTTAATGGGTTGGCATGGTCGTAATCAATAATATTTCCATCGCCGGTAGTTACAAAGGTATTGGCGTAAATATTTTCCTTTTTAATATGGTATTGGCTTACAACGGGTGTGATAAACTCCTTAAAGCCCCCAGATACGATCAAAACATCGTCGGCATGCTTCTTAAAAAACTCAGCGTTCCGAGAAAAGGAAGTAGAAACCTTTTTCTTTAAATGTTTTATCAGTTGCTTCAAATGGTCTTCGTTGGCTTGCAATAGCTTAACCCGCTGAGCCAGACTTTCTGAAAAAGAAAGCTTTCCTTCCATTGCGAAATTGGTATAATCTTCAATTTTTTGAAAAATCGCTTCCTTTTCAGGATGATTTTTTAGTGATATCCTGGCAAGTTCATCAAGTGCCTCCACCTGGGTAAATGTGCTGTCAAAATCGATAATGTAGTACGCTTTCTGTTTGGGCATTATTTTAAAAATTGGGTAATTTCTTTTATACTGTGAGCAAGGGGCGTAAAGCTAATTCCGGTTTGCTCGATTACTTTATTGTTATTGTAATAACTTAACGTTACACTGCTTTTCGCGGTATCTTTTGTTATCGACGGTTCTTTACCTGTAAATACAGATGCAAGTTTTAATGCACGCCAGGCTAACCCAAGCATCCATGGCTTAGCTTCTTTTGTCGGCGGTTCTGCATTGAAGCCAACCGCTATCTCTTTAAATAAATCCTTATAATGAATGTTTTCGGAAGAAATAATATAGCGCTCGCCGGTTACTTCCGCATCCATCAATAATATCATTGCCCTGGCCACGTCTTCAACAGCTACAAAGCCCGATGCACCATCAGTATAGTATGCAAATCCGTCTTTTATCAGTTTAAAAATCGAGCCACTACCTTCAAAACCTGCATTTTTACCAATGATGACCGATGGATTTACAATGACAGCGTTCAATCCCTCGTTTATTCCCCGCCAAACTTCCATTTCGCCTTCATATTTCGAAAGTCCGTAAGCATGCGCTTTGGCGTCGTATTCCCAAAAATCCCTTTCCGTAATTTGATTGCCTTTTTTAGCGTTACCGAGGGCGGCAACCGAACTTACATGTAACAGCCTGCAATTATTTTCGATACAAAGATTGATGATGTTCGAAGTGCCATCGATGTTAACGTGAAAAAGCCTCTTTTTATCTTTTGAACTTAACGATACGAAGGCAGCACAATGGAACACCTTTGTAACTCCTTCAAAAGCATCTTCCAGGTCAGACGGCTCATTTATATCGGCCACAAACCACTCAATTAAGCTGTTATTGGCAATCAGGTCCGGAATTTTCGATTTTTCGCGTTTTAGCGCCCGCACAGCTAAGCCCTTATCGGTCAACTGTTTTATTAATTCAGACCCTAAAAATCCCGTTCCTCCGGTTACCAGTATCATTTTATTTTTTTGTAGCTATATGTGGAAATACGCATTCAAAAATAGATATTTGAGGCGAGAGTTTTAAATATATGTCGTTAACGGATTTCTTTTCACCACTAAACCCCGATAGCTTTACCCCGAAGCAAGGATTTTTTACAAGTCAGCTCGGCCTAAAAGCAACTATCTACACCGAATCATTTCCCGATTTTGAGGAAAACACTTATGATCTGGCGATCATCGGCGTACTCGATGGACGGGGGGCGGTTAATAATGAGGGTTGTGCACTTGCGCCAGATTATTTTAGAGAGAAATTGTATAAGTTGAACGAAGGGGCCTTCGCCAGCCGAATTGTTGATTTGGGCAACATTAAACATGGCGCAACCATTGCCGATACTTACATTGCACTTAAAATGGTTGTTTCGGAACTTATTAAAAAAGATATCGTTCCGATTATTATCGGCGGAGGACAGGATTTAACTTATGGGCAATATTTGGGCTACGAGGATCTGGAACAGAAAGTTGATCTTGTGGTAATCGATAACCAGTTTGACATTGGTGATGACGAAAGCGCAGGGATTGAAACCCGGTCGGATTGTTATTTGAATAAGATTTTTTTGCACCAACCCAATTATCTGTTCAACTATAGCAATATTGGTTATCAGACTTATTTCGTAAATCAAGAGAGCTTGAGTATGATGGATAAGCTTTATTTTGATGTTCATCGTTTGGGCGAATTTGCGCAGGACATTACGTTGACGGAGCCAATTATCAGAAATGCAAACATGATCAGCTTTGATTTGGGCGCTATCCGTTCGGCCGATGCAGCAGCAAATGCCAACACTACACCCAACGGTTTTGATGGCGAAGAAGCTTGCAGAATTGCCCGTTATGCCGGAATGAATGATAAACTCACTTCTATTGGCTTTTACGAGTTTAATCCGGCGTATGATAACAATGGCCAAACTGCTTTTTTATTAGCGCAAATGGTTTGGTACTTTATTGATGGTTATTATGCCCGTAAAAAAGATTTTCCGCTTACACCGAAATCGCAATTCATGATCTATCGCACGAGTTTGAAAGATGGCTCGGGCGAAATGATGTTTGTAAAAAGCAAAAAATCAGACCGATGGTGGATGCAGGTTCCCTACCCATCGGGCCAGTCGAAAAACGAACGTTATCATCTGGTTCCATGCCGGTACGATGATTACCAAACCGCAGTAAATGGCGAAATGCCTGATTTGTGGTGGCGAACCTATCAAAAACTGAGTTAAAAATAGCTCCAAAATCTCCGTACAATTTCAAAGTTAAGGCCGTACAATTAGCGCTGTAAACTGCGTCGACAATTTTATACAAAAAACCGCCTATAAGACCAATTACTATAATTAACTTCAATTAATTACGTTTAAAAAAAGATATTTCCTATCTTGGAAATTATTACTACTAACTCATCTCATGAAGAAAATATTATTATCTGCAATGGCACTTTTGCCACTGGCAGCACTAGCGCAAAAACCGTTTACCCTGAACGGTGACGTAAAAGGCTTAAAAACCGGCGACAAGGTTTATCTGATTTATCAGGGCGACGATAAAAATGTAACCGATTCTGCAACGGTATCGAACGGTACTTTTGCTTTTAAAGGAAGCCTGAACGCTCCAACACAAGGCAGTTTATATTTGAACAAAAACCCTTACGTTAATCGTCCGGCCCAGGGTGAAAAATTAGACGGGTTATCGTTGTATGTTGAACCAGGAAACATTAAGTTAACTGCTGCCGATTCATTAAAAAATGCAACAATTACAGGTTCGGCAGTTAATGATGATGCGAAAAAACTGAAGGCACTGACAAAATCGGTTAACGATCAGTTAATGGCGATAAATACCGAATATGCTGGCTACACAACGGAACAAAAGCAGAACAAGGAAACCATGGATGCTTTGAGGGCTCGATATGAGAAAGCCTCGGAGGGAATGCCCGCACTTTTACTACAATTTGCAAACGCAAATCCTAAATCGTACATCAGTTTAAGTGCCATTGGGCAGCTGGCCGGCGATCCGGATCAGGCTGTTGGCGCAGAAAAAGCTTTTGTTGCCTTATCTCCTGAACTTAAAGCTACACCCACGGGCAAAAGAATTGCTCAGGTGTTCGACGCAAGCAAAAAGACTGCGGTTGGTGTAATGGCTATGGATTTTACACAAGTTGATACGGCAGGAAAGCCTGTAAAACTCTCTGATTTTAAAGGCAAATATGTGCTTGTAGATTTTTGGGCATCGTGGTGTGGCCCTTGCCGTCAAGAGAATCCAAATGTTGTTGCTGCGTATAACAAATTTAAAGATAAGGGCTTTACCGTTTTAGGCGTTTCGTTAGATGGAGGCACAACAAAAACAACCAAAGCGGCCTGGCAAAAGGCCATCGCGGCCGATAGCTTAACCTGGACTCATGTTTCTGATTTAAAGGGATGGAGCAATGAAGTTGCCCAAATGTATGGCATACAATCTATTCCGGCTAATTTTTTAATTGATCCGACCGGAAAAATTATTGCAAAAGGTTTGAGAGAACAAGCGTTACAAGATAAGCTTCAGGAGCTGTTGGGAAACAAATCGAAGTAAGATTATTGAAGAATTACTTAGTCATCCGATAAATAATTACGCAATTTGCAACTATTCGCCGGATGACTTTCTGTAAAATTTAATGCATAAAAAAAGAAGTCAAGTTTCAAAAAAACTTGACTTCTTTAGTTTAAAGGCTTTTATTCGATGCTAAGCTAACTTACACCAAATCGAAGCCGATATCTTCTCTAAAATATTTACCGTCAAAGTAAATGCGGCCGGCATCGGCAGTGGCCGACTGCAAAGCTGTGAACAGATCGCTCTGCAAGCTTGTTATGGCAATTACGCGACCGCCATTTGTTTTTACCACATCGTTTTCTAACAATGTTCCGGCATGGAAAGCATTTGAGTGACGCAGATTTTCGATTCCTGTAATGGCTTTTCCTTTTAAATACTCGCCTGGATAACCGCCTGCAACAATCATTACGGTTGCTGCTGTTTGCTCAGAGATCACCAAATCAACTTGATTTAGTTGCTTGTTGGCCGCAGCCATAAACAACTCGACTAAATCGTTCTCAATTCGTGGAATAACACTTTCGGTTTCGGGGTCGCCCATACGAGCATTGTATTCGATTACATAAGGATCGTCACCTACTTTGATCAAACCAAAGAAAATAAAGCCTGTGTAATCGATGTTATCTTTCTTTAAGCCTTCAACGGTTGGCTTGATAATTCTTTCTTCAACTTTTTGTAAAAACTCTGGCGTTGCAAATGGAACAGGAGAAACAGAGCCCATACCACCAGTGTTTAAACCGGTATCGCCCTGGCCAATTTTTTTGTAATCTTTCGCCGATGGAAGTGTAACATAGTTTTCTCCATCGGTTAAAATGAAAACGGAAAGTTCAATGCCACTTAAAAACTCTTCGATGACAACAGTTGCACCCGCTGCGCCAAATTTACCGCCAAGCATGAGTTTTAACTCTTCTTGCGCCTCGATAGTTTCTGTACAAATTAAAACACCTTTACCTGCTGCCAAACCATCGGCTTTTAATACCACGGGCAAAGCATGGTTTTCTAAATAGGCTAAACCATCGGCCAAAGTTTCGGGCGTAAAAGATTTTGAAGCCGCAGTTGGAATGCCGTGACGCTCCATAAACTGTTTAGAAAAATCTTTGCTTCCCTCTAAAATGGCGCCTTCTTTTTTCGGGCCAATAACAGGAATATGAGAAATGGATTTGTCAGCCAGAAAAAAATCATGAATACCGTTAACCAAGGGTTCTTCGGGGCCAACAACTACCAATTCAATATTTTCGGTAAGTACTACTTTTTTAATCGAATCGAAGTCGTTTACGTTGATATTGATGTTAGTACCATATGCTCCCGTTCCACCGTTTCCGGGGGCAATAATTAGTTTATCGCAGTGCGAAGACTGGCTTATTTTCCAAGCGAATGCGCTTTCTCTACCGCCTGAACCTAAAAGTAAGATATTCATATCGGCAAAGATAATATTTTAGCTCTGGTTTGATTACACCGATCGAAATGAAATCGCAGAATGGACTAATTGGTTAACTGTTGAATTGTCGGAATTCGTCAATTGGTTAAATGCTGAATTGCTATATTGTTGAATTTGCTGGAAATAAATCACTAACTTGATTGGCATTTTCTTAGTCTTCGGACTCAAAACTGCAAACTCAAAACTCAAAACTCCAAACTCCAAACTAACTCCCCTTCGCGCTACGCGTCATCTGCTCAAGCATATCCCACATTTCGCTCGGTATGGCTTCTAGTCCGTTCATCTGTCCGGCGCCCTGTAGCCACTCGCCACCGTCGATGGTAATTACTTCTCCGTTAATGTAACCGGAAAAATCGCTTACCAAAAATGCGGCAAGGTTTGCGAGTTCCTGGTGTTCGCCAACTCTTTTGAGTGGTACCCGGTTTTTAAAATCGAATTTCTTGGCTAAATCTCCGGGCAATAATCTTTCCCAGGCACCCTTTGTTGGAAATGGGCCGGGTGCAATTGCGTTGGTTCGAATATTGTATTTGCCCCATTCTACGGCCAGCGATCGTGTTAAGGCCAACACACCGCCTTTTGCACAAGCCGACGGCACAACATAGGCCGAGCCTGTAAAGGCATAAGTGGTTACAATATTTAATACGGTGGCTGCTTGCTTTTCCTTTATCCAATGCTTACCGAAAGCCAGTGTGCAATTTACGGTACCTTTTAAAACGATATCAATAATAGATGAAAAGGCGTTTGCGGAAAGACGCTCGGTAGGTGAAATAAAGTTGCCCGCAGCGTTATTTAATAAAACATCTACTGATCCAAATGTCTCCAGCGTTTTGGTCAATACATTTGCAACCTGATCTGCTTCGCGAACATCGCAAGCCACAGCTAAAACCTTTCCGCCTGTCTTTTCCTCCATCTCGTCGGCGGTTTTTTGCAATACGTCTAATTTACGACTTGTAATAACCAGGTTTGCACCCAACTTTAGAAAATAAACGCCCATTGCTTTCCCCAAGCCCGTTCCACCTCCTGTTATCACAATGGTTTTGCCTTTTAAGGCATCTTCTCTTAGCATCGGCGAATTATAATTGAACATACAGTATTGTTAGATTGTTGATATTGTTTAATTGTTCGTTTTGAAAGCTGAAAACTGCGAACTGAATACTGAATTACTTCCGCTGCAAATTGGTCAAAATGGTTTTCAAAATGTGCCGTGTGGTTGGCGCCCACCATTGTGCCAACACTTTTTCGAGGGTAGCAGATTGGTCTGTCGTCATCGAAGCAATGAGCTCCTCGCGAATATTAAGTTTACTTTGCGACCACGTGTTGCTTTCGAGTTCCATAAACTTCTTTATCTTTCTCTCGGCCGCGGTAAGCAAGCTTTCTCCTTTTACCAGTTCATCTATTAAACCCACCTTTAATGCCTCTTCGGGATTGTAAAGCTTGCCGGTAAGTAAACTTCGTGAAGCCTCTGCCTTGCCTATCCAAAATGAATAGAGTTGAAAAATGCTATTGGGTACAATAATCCCAACCGGTACTTCGTTCAGCCCGATAATATATTGTCCTTCGGCCATTATACGGGCGTCGCAAGCCAGTGCAATTACACAACCGCCAGCGGGGCTGTGTCCGCTTATGGCCGCAACCATCGGTTTCTTAAATGAAACAATGTTCGCCGTAAAATTAAAAAACAGCTCGAAAAAAGATTTTGCTTCCTCTTCGTTGTAATTATAAAGTGCTACCAAGTCTAGCCCCGCAGAAAAAAAAGGAGCCGTTCCGGTTAAGATTGCGCCACCAATATTGTCGTCGGCAGCAATGTTTTTAAGCATGTCATCCAGTTCCGTAATCAGCTCGCGGTCTAAAGCGTTTGATTTTCCTTTATCGAATGTAATCGTTGCCAACCTGTCTTTTACGCTTACTTTTATTGTATTCATGTTTTAAATATTGTATCAAGAACCTCTCCCCCCGCCCTCTCCTTGAAGAGAGGGAGCTAGGAACTGCTCATTTTGTTGTTTGTGATTATAAACTTGGTAATCGCTAAAGTGTTTTGTGCTTTAGTTATTTTAATTAACCACATAACGACTTTTATTTCTTTTAAGCAACCCTTTGAAACTTTCAGCTTAAAGCCCACCCAACCTCCCCAGAGGGGAGGAGTTAGCGATGAGTTAGCGATGAGTTCACCTAACATTCGCACAAACTAGGCGCTTTGGTCTTTCAGCTTTAGGCTTTTACCTTATACCTCCGCCTTACTTCACTTCATAAGTATAAACTTTTCTGGCCAGATGTCCAACAGCATCAATTCCTTCGATAACCACCCGGTACGTTCCCGGTTCATCGGCATTGTAAAACTCAAAGTTCGCCTTACCGTCGTTATTGGCTACCACTTGTGGGTTCCAATAAATCGTGGTTCGCAAATCGGCTCTTGTACTCGTGCTGGCGGCATCATATTTGGGCGAATAAAATTCCCGACCCATAGAGAAGCCACGAGGGTTAAACGTAACGATTCCGGGCGCATAGCGGTCGTAGCTGCTGGTACCGCCGCCACGCTTGGTGGTAATAATGATTACTCCGCCACTACCTTGCGAGCCATAAATGGCGGTATTGCCAATATTTTTTAACAATTCAATCGATTCAACATCACTGGGTACGATATTATCTAAGAAGTCGGCCTCTACAGGCATACCATCTAAAATAATCTGAATCGGCGTATTTTGACTGCGCATTAAATAGGGAATGTTGCCGCGAAAAATTACGCCAGGCAATCGCCCTTGCAAACATTGCGATAGCGTAACACAGGTGGATAAGTCATCAGCTGTCATTACGTAATCTGCCCTTCCGGCACCATTGAGGTTCGATGAATTTTTTGCCGGATTTTTCTTTTCCGTAATCGTCACTTCATCTAGCTTAATCGTTCGTTCCAACAGGCCCAGCCTTGTCATTTCGTTGAAATAGTTATCGCTTTCTTTGATGTACTTCATCAAGGTATTGTTTACATTAACGTCTATGTCGGCACTATTCTTATTTTTGGTAACAATTTGGCCTGGTACTACATCAAGGTTGATTTCTACAAATTTGCGGTCGGTTTTAGTTCTGGCCTGTACCACAAACTTTGTGCTGTCGCCAAAGCTCAAATTGTCAAATACGAACTTTCCCTCCGCATTTGTAACCGTATCTAAGATATAAAGCGTACCCTTGGTAGCCATAAGCATTACTTTGCCATTGGGAACTGGCTTATTGCCCTTCGTTACTGTTCCGCTAATGGTAATCGACTGCTCGGGCTTGTAGGTGATATTAGGGCCAACACTGTTAATTATGTTTTTCCAGATAAATCTTCTCCAGCCTTGTGTAAGCATCAAGTTATCGAGTTCTTTTTGTGTTTTCAGATCATCATTCAAGAAATAGTGATTTGGTTTTTCAACGTAGCCGGCCAAATCTGATGTAAGTAAGAGCGAGGTAAGGATGTTGGTTTCGTTTTCTTCATCAGGGGCCACCTTATTTGCATTAGTAACTGAAACAGAGAAACTGCCTAAAACCGGCTTGGACTGGTTGGTGGCATCAAATGTAAAAGCGGCCTTACCTTTCCTTTGGGCAGATACGCCGGAGGTACCAAGTGATACATCTATAAATTCAGATTGATGCTTATTAAAGATTAAACGCTCGGCAACTGGCTGGTTATCGCTGCTAAATAAGGTAAACTGAACTATGCCAGAAGGAAGCTTCGATTTTGGTATTACAGCCTGCAATACCTGTTTATCCATTTTCGCTTTGGATGCGTAATAAACATTGCCCCCGCTTTGCGCTATGATTTTAAGTTCGTTATTGTTGATCAGGTCTGCGCTTGCCATAATTCGAAGTACAACCTTGCCGGTATCGGTATTGTTAAGCGAAATGGCATAGCCACTTTTTGCGGCAAGCGGCAGCTTAAACGTTTTTTCTGACCCATCTTTAAACTTCACCTTTGCCGAGTACGACTTTCCGGCCTGTGCATTGAACACCAGATTCCCCATGCCGAGATAGGTTGTAGAAAAGGTAGTTATCGTAGTGCCGCTTTCATCTACAATTGTTCCTTCTATATTTTCGCCATGGCCGTTTGATGCGGTAGCCTTAATGCCGATTCTTTGCGGAAGCTCCTCTACTAAAGTTCCGCCCTCGGGAAAGAACTGAACATCGACATCGTTAGAGGTTGAGGTGATCGGAATAGACTTGGTTACTTTTTCTTTGTTGGGCAGGGTAAGTGTTGCTACAATCTTTCCGGATTTGTTTTGAAACGACTGGCTGTTGGTAAAGTTGATGGCTGCGTTGCCTTGCAAATCGGTTTTTACTTTGCCCTTTGCTATCGAACGGTAATCTAACTGCACATCATAGCTCACCTCGTTATCGCTATACGCAACCCCATTTTTGTCCTCGAAATGAATGGTTGCGGCTACTTTATCGGTAGTATTATCCTTGCTAAAATTGTAAGTGGTTTTGGTAAAAACCTTATTGGCCCAACTGTTGCCAATTTTTATTGTTTTATCGAAGAAGAATTCGGTTCCGAAATTGCGCATGTAATTGGTATAAGCCCGTATTCGATAATTGCCTTCGCTTAACGAATCTGTCAGTTTGAAATCGCCCCAGCTAATCCCCGCCATCAACGGGAGCTTAAGCATCTTCTTTAACGAGTCTTTTTCGTTAATTAATTCGACATATAAAATCTTACTGATGTTTGACGGCGCTGCAGTTTTGGTATTTAATACATAAGCTTTAAACCAAATATCATCGCCTATGGCATAGTAAGGTTTATCTAAATGTAAATGAACCTTTTCTTGCGGATACTTTGAGGTGTATTCGTCAAGCTTTTTAAGGAGTTGGGTAAATGGGTCGTCATCTATGGTAAATGCGGTAAAACCGATTAATCCACAGAGAAAGAGGAGCGCAAACGTGATTTTTAGTTTCATTTGTTGAGGCTAAGTAATTACGTCTCAAGGTACAAAAGATGGGCGATATTTTTATGAAATTATCGTGAAATTGACAACGCAGGGGATTGATTGTGCAACAAGGCAGGGATTGCAATCGTATTATTTATTTTCTTATAGTTAGAGTCGGCTATGAACTAGTTTATTTTTTAACTCGTTCTTTACGGTATTGTCCCAGTCATTTTTGAGAATGCTCATTAAAACCGCATCGGTTCGCCCAATTCCGTTGGTTGCAGGAAACATTCCTCGGAGAACCCCTTCTTTTTGGCAGCCAACGCTTGCCATTGCGGCAATGCTTCTTTCATTCTCAATGTATGCACCAAGACCGATTCTTTCTGCTTGCATCTTTTCAAACGCGAATTCAAAAAGCAAGTATTTGCAGTGTTTGTTCACTCCTGTTCCTCTAAACTCTTTGCCGTACCAGGTATATCCTAATCTAATTGCCTTTAAGCTCGAAACAACTTCACAGAATCGAGTGCTTCCAGCAAATCGATCTTTAGTTTTGTCATAAACAACAAATGGATAATCCTTTTCGGCCCCTCTATTATCAATAGCTGATTGAACATAGTTAGTCAAGTTTGCGATTCCATCTCCTTTTACAAAAGAGTATTTCCAGATGTCAGTTTCATTTGCAATTTCGAGCAGGTTATTCACATGCTCCATTTTTAGAGGACTTAATATCACAAAGTCGTCTTCTAACACGTAATTTTCGTTAAAATTAAAATCTAACATATCGTTTGGTTTTCCAATCGGCAGATCAACTTCATGCCTTTTAAGACAAACAGAAAGATGATAACTTTATGGCTGAACTTTCACTTTCTTGCTCAGCCTAATTTCTTTTGCTTTCTTGTTTTTGAAATAGTCTGCTAAGGCCTTTTCCTCTTGGGCTGTTAAAGGTTCCTGTACACCGATGAAGTCAATTTCTAATTCTTTTCTTTTTGTTTTCATATTATGAGTCTTGAAAATATTTATTAATTAACACAAGTGCTGATTTTGTTTCTATAATCATTAATCTTCCGCCGAAATGGACTGCACCGAGTGTTTTTTCATAATGGCCGACAAGCTGTGTTTTCGATACGAAAGAAACATTGCCCTGATGCCCCCTTTGAAAAGACAATTTACATACAAAAGCGATTAAATTACCCGCAACCCCAGCATACATTTTTGTTGTTCCTTTGTTAAAAGGTGCATTTTCAACCAAGTGCATATAAACGTGGTCTATTTTTACTTCAAGGCAAACCAGTCCCTGAATTATTTTAGAGTTGTTCCATATCGTCAATTTATAGACCTCTCTTGCTGGTTCTTTAAACTCCATTTTCCAATCAAATAGCCAACCATTTTTTTTCGAAACGGATTTAAGATCCTGCACTGTCAAAATAGAAATTTCGGTTGGGAAACTGTCGCCAGTTACAACGTTTTCTATTCAGTTAGTAAGTTTATCGATTAGAACATCAAGACCAGTTTCAATCTCCTTTTTCACATCACTAATTTAAGAAAAATAGATGAAATAGTTCTTATTCTCGTGGTTTCGCATGATAATAAATGCAATCCGTTCCTTTTTACCTCACTTTAAAACGGTATGTTGTTCTACCCAATAAACCCTGCCCGTTTATGCCCTCAACAACGACCAGATAACTTCCGGTTTGATCAGAATTGAAGAAACTGATCTCGGCTTTTCCCTCTCTACCGGTAATAACCGACGGATTCCAGTAAACGGTGCTTCGTTGATCGGGCAAGTTCGAAGCGTTTTGTACATTGTACTTTGGACTGTAAAATTCCTTCGCATTGTCGTATCCCTTGGGGAAGTAGGTGATTACCGATGGATCGTATCCCCTGCGGAAATTGCCCGTGCGTGTAAAAACTGCCATCACCGGCCCGAAAGTTCCGGTACCTGTAAGCTTTGCACTAACGCCCTTGCTTTCGTGCGAAAAATAAACTTTATCGATATCTGCAGGGTGATCTCCGGTAAAAAATGTTTGATAATCGCAAGGCGCTATCGTCATCCCATCAATTATTACGGTGTATTGCTCACGTTGAAACATGGGGATGTAAAGTGGCCCGCAATCATCATACTTGTCAGTTCCTTGTTTATAAACGAAGTTTACGCGGCTTCCATCCATTCGCATTAAACAATCCATTAGGGTTTTACATGGCCTTCGGCTATCGGGGCGGTAAATTTCATCTGCCTGGCTTTCTTTAATGGTGTTTCCATAGGCCATTTTACTTTTTGCCCGTATACTTACCTCGCGGAGCTGCTGAACCCTGCTCAACATACCGTGTTTTTCCAATTCTTCATCAAGCGCCCTGCTGGTTTCTAAAGATGTTTTAACCAACGATAAGATGTCGGCATTTAAATCGCCAACGTTCGGGTTTGGGGTTACAGGTTGGCTTCCGGCCTTATCCACTAACACTTCTACCAGCTTTCCACCCTTCGGATTTCGTCCCCGCAGCGTAAATTCCGTTCCGTCTAAAATGATGAGGTTGTCGAAACTAAACTTTCCCTGTTGATTGGAAACGGTGTCTCGAAGTATGCCATATTTGTTGTTTAAAAGCGTTACCGTACCGTTGGCAAGTGGTTTATTGCTTAACGTTTTAAGTTGCCCGGTAACAGCGTTGACAATTTTTTCGGCCTTGTAAACTGCATCGGATGTTTTGCCTGCCAATACATCTTTCCAAACAAAACGGCGATAACCCTGGGTAAGCATCAACAAATCGAGATTTTCTCTGGTTTTTTCGTTTGCGTTGTAAAAGTAATAGTTCGGCTGTTCAACGTAGCCCTTAATATCGGCCTTGAGCAAAAGCTGCGAATAAATAGTATTAACGTTTGTTTCATCTGAAGGCACTGCATCTTCGCTAATTACGGCAACCGATAAATTCCCGCTGATGGCTTGGCCCGTCGGGTTTGTAGATGCGATTGCCAGCGATACCTGATCTCTCTTTTTATAATCCCTTTTATCGGTTTCGACAACCTTCAACTGCATATTATCCTCTTTTTGGACAAAAAACACCCGTTCGTTTATTGGGGTTCCGGTTGGCGAAAAAAGTGTAAACTGCAATATTCCCGATGGCACCTGCTTAATTGGCATATGAAGCGAGATGGTTGTTTTAGATACGTTTATTGGCAACGCCGCGTAAACCGTTCCGCCCGATTGTGCAATTAAACTGAGTTGCTGCGCACCTTTAGCCAGGGTTTCTGCATTGGTGTTTATCCTTATCAAAACGGTATCGGCCTGGGCGCCCTGGCCATTTTCTCTTCCATAAACGGCCAGCGTGTAGCCATCTGCTTTGGTTTCGGGCAATTGTACAGCCGTTTGGAAACCATTCTCCATTTTAATTTTTGCTGTATAGGTTTTTCCCTTTTCGGGCATTAGGTTAAAAAAACCCATACCCAAATGCTGGGTTTCGAAAGTTGCCACTTCTTTTTGTTCGTTATCAACAATGCTTCCGCTAACTTTTGCCCCCAACCCGTCGGTGCCCGTTGCCTTAAACGCCACCCGGTTCCAGGTATCGGCAAGCAGGCAGCCACTTTCGGGAAAAAACTGAACATCGGGCTGAAGCTGATTGGTTTTTAATGGAAACGTTTTCGAAACCTTAGTTGCCTCATCTAAGGTAAAGTGAGTAACGAGGTAAGTAGTATTTTCTGATGGGTTTTTAGAAGCGGGCAATTCTACGCTTATTTCTCCGGCAGCATTTGTTGTACCCCGGCCCGATGAAAGGCTTTTATACCCCTCCTTAATACTATAGCTCACACCATGTTCGCCAAAGGGCTTTCCTTTTGCGTCGGTATATTTTAAAACGGCCTTAACCTTTGGCTTATTTTTATCTTGCTCGAAAATGTAATCGATTTTTCCGAAAACCTCATTAGCAACCGAATTGCCCACGCTAAAAGTTCGATCGTAAAAAAAATCGGGGCCGGCATTTCGCATCCATTCGGTGTAAGCCCTAATGCGATAATTGCCATCGCGGGTGGTGCTGTCGTTCAAAACGAAATCGCCTTTGGCCAAACCGCCCATTACAGGCAATTTAATGGTTTTAGCTATAGAGTCGCCCTCGCTTAACAAATCGACATAAACGGCTCCGCTTATGGTCGACGGAACATGGTCGCTACCCATTGTAACGTAGGCTTTGAGCCAAATGGTATCGCCAACTAAATAATAGGGCTTATCAGTGTGGAGGTAAATCTTTTCCTGTTGGTTTTGTCCTGCCCATTTCTCTAGCGCACTTACCAATGGTGCATGAGCAGCGGATTCGGTTTGTGCAAAAGCATAGGTACAAAACATGAGCGTGGCGAGGGTTAGCCACAAGCGTTTAATTTTCATAATAATTTGGTTAGGGTGATTTGGCGGTTGCAATAAACCGCTAAAATTTATTCTTCCACATCATACTCTCCACTGGTCTGGTTGTTTTATTGTTATATTTTGCATTTCCTTTGGTATTGTACATCGTTGCGATGTTGCCTTCTACCACAAAGTAGATCAACTGCCCGATGGGCATACCGGCATAAACCTTTACAGGCTGAGCTACCGATATTTCGAGGGTCCAGGTGTTACAGAAACCTACGTCGCCCTTGCCGGCTGTAGCATGAATATCAATACCCAAACGGCCGGTACTGCTCTTGCCTTCCAAGAATGGTACGTGTGCATGTGTTTCGGTATATTCTAAAGTTACCCCCAAATACAAAGTACCCGGATGCAATACATAACCGCTTTTAGGAATCTCGAAATGCTCAATCTCGTTGTGTGCTTTTGCATCAAGAACACGGTTGGTGTAAGTAGCCAAATATTTCCCCAAATGAACATCGTAAGAGTTTGTTCCCAAACACTCGCGTTTAAAAGGTTCAATTATAATCGTCCCCTTCTCAATTTCCTCTAATATCCTGCTATCAGATAATATCATTTTTATGCGTATTTTTGGCCTAAATTATCATTTATTTAAGATAATTTTGCATGTAACTTCCAATTTAATAAATGGCGATCGTTTACAACCAAAATATTGATGGACATTCAGTTTTAGCAATTTGGAAAATTGAAGAAACGGAAGAAGAATTGTTGGCCGGGCTACAGCTTAAGCAACACGAGTTGGATATTATTTCGTCGTTAAACAACGGAAAACGCTTGTTGCATTGGCTAAGTACAAGGCTTTTGCTGCGAACGATGCTTAACACTTCTGAATATATCGACTGTCAGTTTGATGCAGATGGAAAGCCATATCTTGTTAATTCTGATTACCACATTTCGTTAAGCCACTCGTATGATTATGCCGCAGTGATGATTAGTAAGGAGTATGCTGTTGGTGTAGATATCGAACTGATTAAGCATAAGGTAAAAACAATTAAGCATAAATTTCTAAGTGATATCGAACTTGCGCAAAAGCAGCTTGGCGATAACATCGATGGTTTATATGTGGCCTGGTGTGCAAAAGAAGCCATTTATAAATGGCACGGAAAAAAGGGACTTGAGTTTAAGCAACACATCCACATTAAGCCCTTTAAGCTAAAAAAGAAAGGTAGCTTAAATGCAATTGTGGAGTTGCCCAACGGAACGAGAGAGTTGAGCATCAATTATTTTAAAACCAACGACGGATACATGCTGGGTTATGTGGCCAGTCCATCGTAAATTTGAACCTGATGAACGAAGTTGAGAAAAAAGAGATCGGTTTGGTGCCCACGCAGTTTGTAGATTGGGGTTTAACCGATTACCAACAGGCTTGGGACAGACAGGAGGAACTACTGAATAAAACGGTTGCCATAAAATCCGAAAACCGGGTAAATAATACCACTACAGCTACTCCGAACTACTTGATTTTTTGTGAGCACCCGCATGTGTACACACTCGGAAAAAGCGGGCACCCCGAAAATTTGTTGTTGGATGAAGAAGGGCTGAAAGAAAAGAACGCTACTTATTACAAAATTAACCGCGGTGGCGATATCACCTATCACGGCCCGGGACAAATTGTTGGATACCCGATTTTAGATCTCGACAATTTTTTTACTGATATTCACCTGTATCTGCGCACGCTTGAAGAGGCGGTAATTTTAACTTTAAAAGATTATGGAATCGACTCGGGACGCTACCCGGGCTACACAGGCGTTTGGTTAGATGCGGATAACGACGAGGCCCGCAAGATTTGTGCAATGGGCGTTCGTTGTAGCCGATGGGTTACCATGCATGGCTTTGCCTTCAACGTAAATGTCGATCTCGATTACTTTAAAAATATTGTGCCTTGTGGTATCGACGATAAGGCGGTAACTTCTTTAGCGGCCGAACTTGGCCGTAAATTAGATATGGAAGAGGTTAAGGGCAGATTGAAAAATCATATTGCCGACCTTTTTAAAATGGAGTTGGAGTAGTTTTTTTTCTATTTCCATCTTTCCGTCAGTTGAAACTGACGGCAATGAAATGACTATCCATTGCCGTTGACTTCAGTCAACGGATATCGGAGAAAGCGCAATCGTTTAAAATCTATCGCTCGATGTTCTTCGTAAATCAATTTATGAAACTATTTGTCTGCATTTTATTTTCTTTGCTATCTTCGGGATGTACGAAAACCAGCGATAATCCGAGCATGGCAAAAACCGACTTATCTACGAACAACTTTAATGCAAATGCCAGGTTTACCTATCTGGCACTGGGCGATTCTTATACCATTGGCGAATCTGTGCAACAGGTAGAATCGTTCCCTTATCAGCTTCAAAATGCGTTAAAACAAAAGGGATTTGACGTTGGCGCACCTAAAATAATTGCCAAAACTGGTTGGACAACTGACGAGCTTCAAAGCGCAATTAAAAGCGAAAACCTGACACCAACCTTTAGTTATGTAACGTTATTAATTGGTGTAAACAATCAGTATCGTGGATATCCGTTGTCGACATACAAGCAAGAGTTTGCTGAGTTATTGCAGAGAGCAATCGCTTTTGCCAATGGCGATAAAGCCAGGGTTTTTGTTGTATCGATACCCGATTGGGGTGCTACGCCGTTTGGCAAAAACTCGGGGAAAAAGCCTGAAACCATCGCCGCCGAAATTGATGCATTCAACGCCGCAAATAGAGAGATTACTATTGCAGCGGGCGTAAGTTATACGGATATAACCCCTGCATCAAGAAATGCAAAAACCGATGCATCGCTAATTGCTGCCGATGGATTACATCCAAGCGCAAAAATGTACAATGAGTGGGCTTCTGCCTTATTGCCGAAGATCTCGGCGCTGCTTCAGCAGCCATAATTTTAGCGTTTTTTTACTGCCTCTTTTCCGTCCATAACATCCACTTCCACGTTATCGAATTAAATAAATAGCAGATGTGTTTTCTTTTTAAATTAAAAATTTTACATTAGTCTAACTATTTAAATCAACCCTTTAACAATTTAATCTATGGAAGATCCAACATCTCAATCAAATGCTCCATTTGGACAAACTCCTTTTGGCAACTCTCCAGGCGTTCCACCCAAAAACTGGTTGGTAGAATCTATTCTTGTAACCTTATTTTGCTGCCTACCTTTCGGTATCGTGGGGATTATTAATGCAGCAAGCGTGAACAGCAAATATGCCATGGGCGATTACGCAGGCGCACAAGCAGCATCGGCAACCGCTGGAAAATGGACCAAAATCGGCTTTTTCGTAGGAATCGGCGTTTACGTGTTGTACATCCTCTTTTTTGTGGTTTTGGGCATGGGTGGCGCAATGATGAGCAACTATAGATAATGAAATTTCAGTACATCTTGGGGATTATAATCCTGATAGCATTGGCAACAACATACTACAGCTATAACCCTGAGATGTACACTTTTTTCCCTGAGTGCCCTTTTCATAAATACCTACATCTCGATTGTCCCGGGTGTGGCTCGCAAAGAGCTGTACACGCACTCTTACAT
>Ga0308165_1001267_pt1 | contig 36549 bp, 45 predicted proteins | sample PhyWR2_FD_201032 | JGI IMG/M metagenome (GOLD analysis project Ga0308165, IMG submission 201032) | Phyllosphere microbial communities from UC Gill Tract Community Farm, Albany, California, United States - DLSLW.R2 | ecosystem: Host-associated > Plants > Phyllosphere > Unclassified | place: USA...
CTTTATATATATAATAATAATAATATTTATATATATTATATAGTTAAGTAGTGTTGTGGTAGGTAACTAAACAGGTAACCAGAGGTAACCACGGAGCGAAAAAGGTAACCAAAACACCGCTTTCACCTTTACAATCAACGACATAAAAAGGTAACCACGTTTAAAAGTAGTGTTTTCAATACCCTTATCCCCGATTGTGGTTTATATTCTCATCACCCCCACCAGCCAAAGCGACCCGATGAAATTACCTAAATCTGTGCAGCCCATTGCTGACGTTATCGGAATCACGCAGACACTGCGCCTGATAGGCCAGCTGCCAGTGTGTCAGGTGCGCGATAAGCGTTATGGCGCAGCAATCAGTAACCGCATCATCCTGATCGTGCCAGTGCGCTTAAAGCCGGATGATAAACTGGTGCAGATGGTGGGCTACGATGATGCCCGCAAACTGGTGGCCCACTTTGGTGGCGAATATCTTTACCCAGCGACCTGTGCGGAGATTTACCGCGACTTCCTGAAGAAGTCTGCGCACAGGATGCTGGCTACCGGCATGAAGCCCACAGAGATTGCTGAGGCCATGCTGATACCGTACCGCACCATATCCCGCTGGCTGAAAGCCGATGCCATCCCCACACATGACGCCCACCAGTCACCTGTTAAAATACTGACCGCAACAGGCGAAAACGTGGAGAGCAGACGTAATGTGGCTAACTGAAGCAATAGCGAGCAGAGTAGATTTACTGTTAGCGGGCCTTGCGGGTGGTTTTATGGCGCTGTATTGCTACAAAGACATAACCCTAAAACGTCAGATTTATTTGGTAATTTGTGGAGGTATTGCAGGAGTGTATGCAGCCCCTTTTGCAGCGGATTATTTCTACGCAGCGAAACAGGGGCAGGTAGCCGGGGATAACGCCAAAATGTTTGCGGCGCTTGTACTCGGAGCTTTTGGGCCGGCGGTTATATCCACGGTGATGCGCGGAATCAACGAGGCGCAGATCTGGGAGATAATCAAAGCACGTTTCAACATCAGGAGTTAACGCCATGCTGATTAAACAGCAGGTTTTAGAGCAGATTTACCAGGTGAGCGGGATTATCGGCGTTTCGATGATCCTTTTTTACTGTCTGGTGCAGGTATTTGACCAGCGCATCAAAGAGGGCGTACTGGGATGCGTGATTTATTGCGTTATCTCAACATCGTGCATCTTCTGGCTCTTCCACATGTTCAACGGCACCTATCCCCACCGCACCACCACCACGATGATATGCGGCATTGCTGCGCTGATGATGCGCAGGTTAGTGCTTATGTCGCCATTGTGGGCACGGTTCAAATGCTGGTGGTTTATGCAGGTCAAACAGGCCCGCGCAATCAACAACAACAGGAGCAAGTAGCATGGCTAACGAAACCAAGCACCCCAGCGAGAATTGCACGCAGGTGGCGAAGTACTGCGAAGGGCTGGAGCGTGAAGCGTATCCTGACCCCGGCAGCGATTTAGGCAAGGCGCTGACCAAAGCAGGACTGCAGATGGCACGATATCGCAACCTGCGCGGCTGGGAAGCACTGAACGGCAAGCCATGGACGATTGGCTACGGTCATACCAAAGGCGTTAAACAGGGTGACGTGTGCAGCGAGCAGCAGGCTTACAAGTGGCTGCAGGAAGATATGGAAGATGCTGCAGCACTGGTGCGCCGCAATGTGCCGTGGGAAATGGCACAGGGCCAGTTTGATGCGCTTTGCGATATGGCATTCAACATGGGCAATGAATTTATGCGGAAGGATGACATTCAGGCCGATTTTGACGATGTGCTGCGCAGTGGTGATATCTGCGAGATCCGCAAGCGTATCCCGACTTTCCGCAAAGGTGGTGGCGTAGTGCTGCCGGGGCTGGTCAAACGTGGCGGCATGCGTGTGGCACTGTTTGATGGGTATGGCTATCACGACGCCATCCGCATGGGTGAAGAAACCCTGCTGAAATGGCGCGCAACCGGGAGCAAGTAACATGAACGTGGGCAGCTATGTGTTGCCCGCGTGGGCCAAATGGGGAGGGCTGGCAGCTGTGCTGGCCCTTTTCATTGGGCTGCTGACGTGGGCCAATGTGCATTACCTGATAAACCCTGCTGTGAACGCTGAAACAGCGCGCTGGCAGGAACGATGGGATAAGCGGGATATAGCCGATGTAAAGGCCAAAGCCGATTATGACAACCTGAAACGCGATTATGAGAGGAAACGACAGGATGATGTTAACCAGATACAAAAAGACGCCCAAAGCGAAATTAATCGCCTTGCTGCTTTGCGGGCTGCTGCTGATCGCAATGCTGAGCGGCTGCAGCAATCCATCAACGCCACGATCGCCAGATTACGTGCCGGACAGCCTGCCACCCCTTCCAGCGGAAGCACGTCAGGGGATAGCGCCGCCAGAGTGCTTGCCGACCTGTACAGAGAGATTGACGCAACAGCGGGAAGACTGGCGACAGAGGCTGACAGGGCCAGAGCTGCAGGATTGACCTGTGAACGCACCTACGACGCCATGAGGGCTACACGATGAAACGCCTATACCACACAGCGAAAAACAAGCCGGCCCCCCTCCACCATAAGAACAGGGTGAGTCTACTGGGGGGATATCAGCCAGAGGTACAAATCAACAACCCGGCACCCCCACCTAAGTGCAGACGCACAGATGTGAAGGCAAGAGCACAGCATGAGTTCGCATTTCTTCCCTACGAGGGTGAAGAGGATGACGCCATACGCGCTGTACAGCACGCAGAGAGGCGCAAGCGTGAACGTGCTATGAGCATGGGGGATAGGGCAGTACTCATCTGTGCGGCCCTAGCAGGCGTCTATATCTTGATGCGGGGGGTGTGGTGGGCATTGCTGTGGATGATAGGCCAATGAGAATGACTATCATCAAGGCGTCAGATGAGAAGGCTTCTCATTTGAAAAAAAATCGAAGGTACTCCTGAAGGGGGCGGCCTTGCGGGGACATCATCCCCGCGGATATCACGCTGTAGGAAATCTCTTAATTTGTGATTTTATAATTAAATCTGGTAAGGGATAATTTCCTTACCACTTTTTTAGGTAAAGACGATGGCAAGAAAAGCGGCAAATCCGGTTAAGCAGCGCGGGCAGGTAGTAAACCGCGCAGTTATCGCAGAAGTTTTCGGGGTATCCGAGCCAACGATTGATCGCTGGGTACGCGCTGGCGCGCCGGTGGTGAAGAAGGGATCGCGTGGCGTGCCTTCCGAATACAACACGGCGGAAATGATCGAATGGCAGCTGCGCACCCAGCTGGAAGAAGCCACCGGGGCAGTGGTTGCTGACGATGCCACGCTGGATCGCCGTATCAAGACAGCGAAAGCGGAAAAGGCTGAGCTGACTGTGCAGCGTGAACGCGGGCTGCTGGCACCGATTGCGCAGGTTGAGCTGGTAGTGGGCAGCTGCTTTGCAGAGGTTCGCGCAGGAATGCGCATCATCCCCAGCCGTGTTTATGGCGCGCTGGTAGGTGAAGACGATGAAACGAAATGGAAAGGCACCCTGATGAAAGAGATCGATTCAGTGCTGAATAACCTGTCAACCGCGAAGCTGTTTGCCGTGCCGGAAGGGATCGAAGATGAAGAAGCCGAAGACGACGACGAAGAATGATGCGCCGGATTTCGGCCAGTTTTCCAACTACCGGGGACTGATGGCGGCGATTGGCCGTGCACAGAAAAATCTGGTACCGCCGCCCACTATGCTGGTGAGTGAGTGGGCAGAGAAGAACGTGAAAATACCGGTGGGCAACGCCGTACCGGGTGAGTACCGCATACATAACGCCCCGTATCAGCGCGAACCTATGGATATGCTGCTGGAGCCGGGTTGCTACCGCGTTTCCCTGATGTGGGGCGCACAGGTGGGTAAAACGCTGCTGGCGCTGCTGATTCAGGCGTATTGCATCGGTGCCAGCCCGCGATCCCAGATGATGATGCAGCCCAGCGAGAACGATTTAGGGGTGTGGAAGGAAACGAAATTTAACCCGCTGGCGGAAGACTGCAAGCCCGTCGCCCTTGCGCTGGCATCCGGCAGTGTCAACAACAACAAAATGCGCGGCTATCCCGGCGGCTTCCTGATGTACGCATGGGCAGGCTCGCCAAAAACGATGCGCGGGCGAAGCGCGCCCACAATCGTGTGCGATGAGGTGGACGGCTACGAACGCACGCCAGAGGGGCATCCTGTGAGCCTGCTGTGGCAGCGATCGGCAACGTTTGGCGATATCCGTTTTCTGGTGGACATTTCAACGCCGACCATCAAAGGGGAAAGTTACATTGAAAAATCGTTCCTGGCTGGCGACCAGCGCCGTTTTTATGTGCCTTGCCCACATGCAGGCTGTGAAGCCCACGTGCTGCTGCAGTGGGAAAATATTCACTGGGAAGGCCGCCGCGAAAGCGACGAAGAAAACGGCAAATTTGTTGATGAGTTCGACCCGGAAACGGCAGCTTTTCACTGCCCGGAATGTGGCGCGGCGTGGACAGACGGCCAGCGCGTGGCGCAGATCCGCAAGGCGGAGAGCATAGGCGCTGGCTGGAAGGCGTCACGCCCGTTTAACGGGCACGCATCGTACCACCTGAACGAGCTTTACAGCACCTTCCGCAAGATAAGCGCCATCGTGCGGGATTATTTCGACAAGCTGAAAACCGACGACCTGCAGACGTTTTATAACGTGTGTCTTTCGCAGACGTGGGACGAAAACGGCGAGCGCGCCGACCCTGATACGCTGATGGCCCGTCGCGAGGTTTACAGCGAGGATGGATCCTTTGACATTCCGATGAACGGGCTTTACTTAACGTGCGGCGTGGATATGCAAATGGATCGCCTGGAGTGTGAAGTGGTGGCATGGGGCATAGGTGAGGAATCCTGGAGCATTGAATATCACACGTTCTGGGGTGACCCGCTGACGGATGATCCATGGAACCAGTTAGATGATCTGCTGGAAAGCGAATACATCCACGAATCCGGGGCGCGCCTTAAAATCATGGGCACCTGTCTGGATACCGGCGGCACTGGCGGCATGACTGCAGCGGCCACCGATTACGCCAAAGGGCGTACCGGCAAGCGCCTTTTTGCCATCAAAGGGGGCCAGGGCTTCGCGCTGCCGATCATCAACACGCCACAGCGTAAACAGTCCGGTAAAGACCGCCGCAAGGTGGATCTCTTTATTCTGGGCGTTGACCAGGCAAAGCTGGTGGTGGTGCGTCGCTGGAACAATAGCACGCCGGGGCCGGGTTACTGCCACTTCCCGGAGGATCGGCCCGATGACTGGTTCAACCAAATCACCGCAGAAAAGCTGGTGACCCGATATGTTAAGGGGCACCCTGTGCGCGAGTGGAAAAAGCCCGAAAAGGCCCGAAATGAGGGGCTGGATTGCCGCGTTTATGCGTATGCAGCCTTTAAAATCATGGCCCCTAAGATGCTGATGATTGCCCGTAAACTGGGCGTTGATGTGAGCGACAAGGTGAAAGAGCGCCGCCAGAAGCTGAAACACGTGCCAAAATACCCGAATGCGGTACCACATAAGGCCGAAAGCATACCAGAAGCGCCCAGAAGCGAGCCAAAACAGCCCACAATCGCACCGCAGCGACCACGTGCCGGCGATGCCATCCCCCACAATGACAAAACCGAGGAAGCACCGCAGAATGTTTCCGTAGTTCGCAGCCGGCAAGCTGCGAAAATTACCGCCAAAAATCAAAGCCGCAGGCAACGGCGATAAAAGGGCACCATGATGGCTAAAATCGCAATCACGCAAGGTTTACCGTTCACATGGCCGCACACGTACCCGGTAAAAGCCGGCACGACTGGCGGCAAATTGATCCTGCGAGGGGCTGGCGCACTTAACGCGGCTGGGATCCTTCAGGGCAATCAATTAAGTTTCAACCTGACCGCAGAGAACACCGCCGGACTGGAGCCGGGGATTTACTTTTACGAGGTGCGCCGCACCACTCTGACCGGTGAAGAGACGATCGAGCGCATGCGCGTTACGGTTATCGCTGACCTGGATAAGATGACCGGTGGCTATGACGGCACCAGCGAAAACCAGCGCCACCTGGCCGCGATTAATGCCACTATCGCTGCGCGGGCAAAGGGCGGCGTGCCCGTCCGGTATCGCATCGCGAACCGCGAGCTGTATAACGAATCGCTGGCAGACCTTATGGCGCTGCAGCGTTATTACCAGGGGCTGGTTAACCTGGAGCTGGCGCAGGAAAGCGGCGCTAATCTGTGGGGCCGTAAAATCAGGTATGCGCTGAAATGAAATTCTGGATCTTTGGCCGAAAGGCGGAAATGGCCCCGCCACAGAAACGCCACCCAAACCTGCGCCAGCCGCCTAAATTCAGCGGCGGGCGTAAACGCATGTTCGCAGCTGCTGAGCAGGACAGGCTGGCAATGGAGTGGGGCAGCAGCCCGCTGGGCGCTGATGATATTGTTGCCCGCAACTGGCTGCCGATTACGGCGCGATCGCAGGAGCAGGCTGCCAATAACGACTATGGCCGCAATTACCTGCGCATGTGCGTTAACAACATCGTGGGCGGTAAAGGAATCCAGCTGCAGGCGCGATCGAAAGGCCAGGATGGCAATCTGGACACCCAAGCAAACGCCGCCATTGAGGCGTGCTGGAAGGAATGGAGTAAGGGTAAAAACTGCGACGTTGCCGGCAAAAAGTCGCTGCGCGAATTTCAGAAGCTGGCGATCAAGTCAGCGGCCACCACCGGGGAATTTTTCGTGCGTTTCGCCACCGGGCAGGACGCTGGCCCGATGGGGTTTGCCATCCAGCTGATCCCGTCCTGGCGGGTACCGCTGGAAATGGTGGTCAACCGCATGCCGAACAGCACCAATTTTGTGCGGTTTGGTATTGAATACACGCAGTATGGCCGCCCGGTGGCGTATTACTTCACCACCACGCTGGCCGATGAAGATCGTTTCATGTACAGCGGCAAGCCTTACGTGCGCATACCGGCGGAAGAAATCGCACACGGCTACATTGAAGACATTGCCAACCAGAAACGCGGCCTTTCCTGGATGGCAACCAGCCTGATCCGCATGCGACAGTTAAACGGCATGGAAGAGGCGGCACTGGTTAACGCCCGCGTGGGCGCGTCCAAAATGGCGTTTATGACGTTCAAGGAAGGCGAGAATGGGCCGGAATGGGATGAGGATGATCCGCCGATTATCGAGGTGGAGCCGGGTGAGCTGGATGTGCTGCCGCAGGGCGCGAGTATTGAGAAATGGGATCCACAATATCCTGCCGGCGAGTATGCGCAATTCACCAAAGACCAAAAGCGCGGCATGGCATCCGGTCTGGGCGTCAGTTACCACAACCTGTCAAACGATCTGGAGGGCGTAAACTTTTCCAGTATCCGCCAGGGCACGCTGGACGAACGCGAGACGTGGAAGGATTTGCAGGAGTGGCTGACGGAAGAGCTTATGCAGCGAATTTACGACAGCTGGCTGGTTAACATGCTGCTGGGCGGTAAAATCGTGATGGAGAACGGCAAGAAATTAAGCCCGCTGAAGCTGCCAAAGTATCAGGCCGTTTTATGGCAGAGCCGCCGCTGGGACTGGATCGACCCGGAGAAGGACGTAAACGCCTCAATCAAGGCGAAAAACGCCCTGTTGAAATCGCCATCGGATATCATCCGCGACGGTGGCGAAGACCCGGACGAAGTTTGGACGCAGACCGCCAAAGACATTGCCAACCAGCTGGAGAAACTGAAGGCGGCAGGGCTGGACGATGAAAAAGCGCAGATCCTTGTGATGAAAGGTTACGCTGTGGATTATCAACTTTTACAGGAAACACCAAATGAAAAAGCACCAAATGGCGATACTCGCCAGCCTGATCGGAAGTAACCAGATCCGCCGCGCTGGCGGTGAATCACTGGATTTGGTGCGCTTCAACCGCGAGCTGCCGGCGCAGACCCGCGAAATCGAAATGGGGCACATCGACAAAGAAAAACGCACCGTGCAGTTTTCTTTTTCCAGTGAAGCCCCGGTAAAACGCTGGTTTGGTAACGAAATCCTGGACCACAGCCCCAACGCGATCGACTGGTCACGGCTGGCATCAGGCCGTGCTGCCTTCCTTGTCGATCATGAGTGGGGCGATCAGGTGGGCGTTATTGAACGCGCCTGGGTGGACGAAAACCGCCGCGGCCAGTGCGTTGTGCGCTTTGGCCGCAGTGCGCGGGCAGAAGAGATTTTTAACGACGTGGTGGACGGCATCCGCACGTTAACATCAGTGGGATATCAGGTATTAGAAGCCAAATTGTCAGTAGAGCGTGACGATGGCGACGATGATTACCTGGTCACCCGCTGGATGCCTTACGAGGTATCAGTGGTGGCAGTACCGGCGGATCATACCGTGGGCGCAGGAAGGGCGGCACCCTTTTCTGCCATCCCGCACAATGACAACCCGGAAACCAGCAGTAATAATGGCGGCACTGAGCAAAAGCCAGCGGGCCAAAAACCTAAAATCGGAGCTAGACAGATGAAAGAAAAGATCGTATTTGACCAAAACGGCAACAAGGTGCGTGCGCTGGTGGATGAAAATAACGCCATCATGCAGATCCTTGAAGTGCTGGAAATGCGCGCCGCGCCTACCAACCAGCCAGACGGTACGCAGCACAACCCGCAGCGCACCCTGCCAAATCCTACCGGTGACCCGCAGGAGCTGCTTAAAAACGAACGCAAACGCGTTGCCGACTTAACCGCCATGGGCGAGCTTTACGGCGTGCAGGCAGCTGCAGCACGTGCAGTAACCGATGGCACCGCTGTGGAAGCATTTGCAGCTATCGCGCTGGATGAAGTCAACAAGCGCGGCCAGCAGCACCCGAACAGCAAAGACGGTGGCGCAAACAAACCGATCAAAGAAATGGGCAGCCCAGAGATTGGCCTGGATGACAAAGAAGTCCGCCAGTTTAGCCTCTTCAACCTGGTGCGCCATCTGGAAAAGCCAAATGACCAGCGCCTGCGCGAAGCGGCGGCCTTTGAGCTGGAATGTTCTGAAGCCGCACAGAAGCAGACCGGACGCACCGCACGTGGTGCGCTGATCCCGCAGGATGTGCTGGGCCAGTTTGGTGATGCCGCGACCATGCGCGCATTCAACGCCAACCAGGGTGCAGCAAACACCCCAGTGGGCGCGATCACCGGTGGTAACCTGGTGCAAACGCATTTCATGGCTTCCAGCTTTATCGAAATGCTGCGCAACCGCACCGTGATTATGCAGCTGGCAAAAGTGATGGGTGGTCTGGTGGGGAACATTGAGATCCCTAAACAGATCGGCGCATCGCAGGCTTACTGGATCGGCGAGCATGAAGATGCGCAGGAAACCACGCCAGTTATCGGCCAGATCGGTTTAAACCCGCATACCCTTGCGGCGTACACCGATATCACCCGCCGTCTGATGATGCAGTCAACGCCGGACGCTGAAGGCCTGGTGCGTAGCGACCTGATCGCCGCCATCGCGCAGGGCATCAACGAAGCCGCGTTTTATGCTGATGGTACCGGCAACGCCCCAACCGGCCTGCTGTACCAGGATGGCATCGGCGCACACGTGCTTACCGCTGCTGGCCTGACCTACAAAGACGCCGTAGAGATGGAAAGCCTGATTTCTGCTGATAACGCAGACGTGGGCAGCATGGCGTATGTGTTCAACAGCGGCACCCGCGGCCAGGTTAAAACCACGCCGAAGTTTGCCAGCGGCACTGATGCTGGTGTGGTCTGGGAAACTGGCGGCACCGTGAACGGCTACCGCACCGAAGTGACCAACACGATCCGCAATAAAGACGTGTTTTTCGGTAACTTTAATGATTTCATCATCGGCATGTGGGGCGGTCTGGATATGATCGTTGACCCGTACACGCTGAGCAAAAAAGGCGGCTTGCGTATCGTGGTGTTCCAGGATGTGGACTTTGCATTGCGCCGTGAAGAGTCATTTGTGCATGCAGCTGTTGCTGCTGCTGGTGGCGCTTAACCCAACCCGATAACGCCGCCTGAAAGGGCGGCTTTTTCCCCTTGCACAGAGGCTTTACCATGAGCAAAAACCTGTTAGTGTTGCGCGTCACTTCCGCCATGATGATCGGCGGTCAAATCCAGAAAGCCGGTACCCTGATCGAAGTTACCGAGCAGGAAGCCACCCAGTATCTGGGCCGCAAAAAGGCGGTACTGGTAGAGGGTGAGCTGAGCGAGGCTGGCCCTTTTTCGAGCCGCCAGACTGGCGGAAATTTGCCAGACAGCGGAAACGTAAACATCACCGATCTGCAACGCGTGAACGATACGCACCAGGTTGACCTGGACGGCATGACGCTGGATCAGCTGAAGGAATACGCCAGCAAGGTGCATTCAGAAATCCCTCTGAACCAGAAAAAAGCCGACCTGCTGACAGCGATTAAACAGGCCGAAATTCCAAAGCCTGAAGCCGAGCAGAAATTGCTGGGTGAAGGCCAGGGCGTTGTGATTCCTACCGGCAGCGACACGCCGATCAATCCAGCGAACCCGGACGAAAAAACAGAGGTGTAAGCCGCTATGACTAAACCAGCCTGGGAAAATCTGGACTGGTTTTTTACGGCAGATAAAGACGGCGGCTTTGCTAAAGCAGCCGTTTTTTTTTCGCCGGAAGGAACCAAGATCCATGAAGCGCAAGTAATTTTCGATAACGCCAAATATGACGCCATGGCGGGGGAGTTCACGCTGGAAGAGGAAGACCCGCGCATTCTGCTGCCTGAGCACGCCGCGCTGGCATCCATCCGCAGGGATTGCTATGTGGTGATCGAGACGGTGGGCACGTTCGACATAATGGAGCACCCGCGCCCGGACGGCACCGGCACTTACACACTGGAGCTAACCAAACAATGATCCATTTTGACCTGGACATTTCAGCCTTGCATGCCGTCGCTGATGAGCTGGGGGCAAGCGAGAAACAGTATAACGCGAGCTTTTCCCGCGCCTGTCAGCGTACCGCGGCCACGCTGCGCAAGATGAGCGGGACTGGCCTTAAAACCGAACTGCAGCTGCGCACGCTGGGGGTAATGCGCAAGCGTCTGAAGTCGATCAGGTTGAAGGGGAGCCAGGAAGGCGTGCAGCTGTGGTACGGGCTGAATGATATGCCCGTTTCCTCGTTTAAGGGCCGCCCACGGCAGGATGCCGGCGGCGCGTGGGCCGGGAAGTTTTACCATGAAGGCGGGTTTGTGGGTAAAGCCCAGAAGAAAAACAAGCTGACCATTTTCAAACGCAAGGGCAAACAGCGGCTGCCGATCGTCGAGCAGCTGCAGAGCATTAAAGATCAGGCTGATATTTTCGTGGAAGATAAGATTTTCGTGAAAGTAGAGGATATTTTCTGGCAGCACTTTGTGCGCGACATACGCGCCCGCGTGCAATATCTAAGCACCAGTGAAAGGTGGTAATGATGACCGAGCAAGGCTATCAGGGTGCATTCCCTGCAGTGGATTTACTGGCGCTTTATGCGGCCATTGAACACGAATTTAAAACCCGTTACCCCATGCTGCAAACGGTGGAGTTTCACCGGGGAACGGATGGCGCAGATCGGCTGGAAATACCGGTACCGGCGCTGCTTCTGGAAGATGAGACGATGGAGCCGAACCAGGAAGCGAACGCCGGCGACGAAACCACCGACACCACGTTTTCATTTTCGGCTTATCTGATCCTGTCCAACGTCCGAAACCCGCAGGTACGCAAAGAGATCCGCGTGCTGGCCGCCGATATGGTGAGCTTTATCAATCAGCGCCGCTGGAAGGATGCCACCGGCAAGGTGATCCAGACCGACCCGGCCACCGTGACAGTGGCGGAGCGTGACAACTTTGATCCCAGCCTGGATAAATACGAGGTTTGGCGCATCGACTGGCAGCAGGCCATGACGCTGGGTGTTTCCGTGTGGAAGTCGGACGATATCCCACCGGGCACGATTTATATCGGCTTTGCGCCTGAGATCGGGCTGGCGCATAAGGCTGATTACACGAAGCTGGGCGGCGATGATGAATGATGAAATCTGGAACAAATTAGACAGCATTATCAAAACGGGTTACATCCGAAACGTTGACCCGGTAACGCAGCAGGTACGCGTGGGCGTGGATGGCAACGTTACCGGGTGGATTGACTGGATGGTGATGCGCGCCGGCTTAACGAAAATCTGGAGCCTGCCAGACCGGGGCGAAAAGGTCATCATTGCCAGCATGGGTGGGGATCTGAGTAACGCCGTGGTGCTGGGCAGCCTGTACAGCGACAACGGCGGGGAGACGCCCAGCACCAACCCGGAAGAGTTTTATATTAAATTCCCGGACGGCAGCACCCTGGTTTATAACCACGGTGAAAACAGCTTTGACCTGGTGGTGACCGGCAGCGGGCTGGTGAATATCACGTGCGTTAACGCTACGGTAACCGCCGTGGAGAAGGCAACGATCGACGCCCCGCAAACGGATATCACCGGCAACCTGCTGGTGAAGGGGCAGATCGTGGGCACCAAAGGAATGGCGATTAGCGGCGGTACCGGGGCGACCGTTTCCGGCAACCTGAATATTTTTAACGGTGACGTTAAAGCGGATGGTGTGGGCGTTAAATCGCACAGCCACAGAGAGCAGGGCGATGGCAATATGGTGGGGCCAGCCCTGGGTTAATGCCATCCCCCACAATGACAGGCAAGAGGTGAACAAATATGATTGGCATGAATAAAAACACAGGGCTGACGCTGGAAGGCATCGCCCACTTGCGGCAGTCGATTGAAGATATTCTTACCACGCCGAAAGGTACCCGCGTGATGCGCAGGAAGTACGGCAGCAACCTTCCCCGCCTGGTGGATGCACCGCTGAACCGCGAAACGCTGATCGACATTTACGGCGAGACGGCGCAGGCGCTGGAAGAGTGGGAACCCCGCCTGAAGATAAAGCGAGTGCAGGCAACAAACGCGGGGCCAGGATGGGTGGAATTGTCGATCGAGGCAACTTATCTGCCTAATGGCAAACCAGTGACAATAGATGGCGTAATGGTGAAATAATGGCCGGAACATTCACAGCAGTAAACCTTAGCCAGCTACCTGCCCCTAATGTGGTGGAGACGCTGAATTATGAGGATATCCTGGCGGAGCGCATCGCAAAGCTGATTTCACTTTATAAGACGGAAGAGCAAGAGGAAATTGCCGCCGCCCTTGCGCTGGAATCCGATCCCCGCCGCAAGCTGCTGGAAGAGAACGCCTACCGCGAAATGGTGCTGCGCGCCCGCATCAACGAATCAGCCAAAGCCGTGATGCTTGCCTATGCCAGAGACGAAGATCTGGACAATATCGGCGCAAACATCGGCGTGGTTCGCCTGGTGCGACAAGCCGAAGACCTGACCACCATCCCGCCAACCCCGCTCATCATGGAAAGCGATGACGATTACCGGTACCGCATCCAGCTGGCCCCGGAGGCGTACACCACCGCCGGCAGTGAGGGCAGCTACCAGTATCACACGCGCAGCGCAGACGGCCTGATCCGTGATGCGAAAGTGGTTAGCTATACGCCCGGAGTGGTGACCGTTTACATTTCCAGCACCCAGGGGAATGGGCAGGCTAACGAGGCGCTGATCAACAAGGTGAAAGCGGCGCTTTCGGCCAAAACGGTGCGCCCGCTTACTGACCAGGTGATCGTGCTGAGTGCTGCCCCTGTGGAATATCAGATCAAAGCAGACCTGCAGATTTATGACGGCCCGGATCCGCAAATCGTTATTAAAGCGGCGATAGCGGCGCTGAATGATTATGTTAGTGCGCAGCGTAAAATCGGGTATGACGTGACGATCGCAGGCATCGTGGCAGCCCTGAAACAGCCCGGTGTGCATGACGTTATCATGATTGAACCCACCACAAACGTGGTGATTGATGATTCAGAGGTGGGCTACTGTACATCGATCGAAGTCGAGCAGGTGGCGCTTAATGTCTAATAACCTTTTACCCAACAACGCCACCCCCCTGGAGCGCAATCTGGCCCAGGTGGGGGCTGATGTGGTTGACGTGCCGGTGATCGTAAAACAGGTGTGGAACGCCGATCAGTGCCCAGCTGACGTGCTGCCCTGGCTGGCGTGGGCATTGTCTGTGGATTCATGGGATTCAACATGGACGGAGGCGCAGAAGCGGGCCGTTATTAAACAGGCACCCATGAACCAGAAGATAAAGGGCACGCTGGGCGCTGTGGAGCTGCAGCTGGCTGCCGTAGGGATCGACGTGCAGATTCAGGAGTGGTTTAACCAGGTGCCGAAAGGCGAGCCGTATACCTACATTTTGCACGTCAATGTTAACCAGTATCCGCTCAACCAAAAGACGCTGCAGAAGATTATCGAGCTGATCGAAACAACCAAAAACGTGCGTTCACATATGGCGACCGCAAAAATTAACGTGGAAACCGAGGCGCACGGTTATGCCTGCGCAGTCAGCCATGGCGGGGCAAATTTACGGGTGACCGGTCACACGATCGAGCAGGTAGTGGCAAACGATTTTGTGCTGGCTGACGGCGCAATAACTTTATAAAGGGGCAGACCGTGGAATTGAAAACGTATGTAGCGCAGGACAGCACCGGCGCAGTTATCGCAGGCGCACAGGCGGCACTTTACCTGGACGGCACTGAGACGCTGGCAACCGGATTAACGAACGCTGACGGCGTGGAAATCGCAAACCCGCTGGTGACCAACAGCAACGGGGTTGTTACCTTCCGGGCACCAAACGGCGTGTATCAGCTGCAGTTTAATCTGGGGCCGATCATGGGCAGTCGATTTACGATCCAGTTTCTGGATGTAACGGAGACTGTGGAGGAAGTTAGCAGCATTGCTGACGCGGCATCCAAGCTGGTGGAAGAAGCCAAAACCATCTATGACGCGGATTTTTACGACAGCCCAACCGCCGCGCTGGCTGATGCAAACCTGCTGGTGGGGCAGTATTTCCGCGTGCCTGGCCAGGCGGGGCAAGCCGCATTTAACTACTACAAAAAAACCAGCGCACAGGCTTATCAGTCAGTAACATCAATCCCCACCGCGGCGCAGGTGGTGGCAATGAATACGGCCATGCAGACCAAGCTGGAAACCGCTGTCTTTGATGCCGTTATCCAGAAAGAGGATCGTTTTTCAACTCAAAGCGAAGTCGGTTATGTGGTGCGCGATGCTAAAGGATTCCAGACCTGGTTAGGAATCAGCCTGAAGGATGGCGGGCCTTCTGCGCATGCTGAGCGCCTGATCCGCGATCGCCTGGGTGTGAAGGTGCAGACTGATTTCATGGCCGATGGTGAGCAAATCGCGTGGGCGGTTACTGATGCTGCCGGCAATCTAACTGATCTGGCAATCCGCCGCGTTGATGGGCAGCTGGCTGATTATGCCGTGCGCCGTATCGGTGGCCGTATTCTGGGCGAAGTTAACAAGACCATCGCCAAAGAGCTGGATCCTCTGAAGCTGACACGCGACGCGCCAGGCTTCCAGGTGCTGGCATCCATGAGCCGCTGGGCGGCACAGCGTGGCCGTGGTGAGAGCATTACCAGCCCGATTAACTTTGTCACCCCTATCAACAACCAAAACGCCCGCCTGACGTTTGGCAACACGCCTTACAGCAACGATGGCCCCATGTTGATGATTATCTATTTTGGCGGGGTGGGCAGCGGGCCGACGCTGACGCCTCCACCTGAATATTCCAGCCTCGCGAATGATGGCATTATCTGGGCGCGCTGCAATTTTGAAGGCGACCATTACGGATCACCAAAGGCAATGCAGGACGTTGCCAACCTGTACACGCAGGCGTGCAAAGCGGCACCGATTGGTGGCGTGATGCTGCTGGGCAACAGTATGGGCGGCATGGGCGCGCTGAATGCGCTGTTAACTGGTGTGGTACCGGGCGTGCTGGGCCTGTACTTAACAGACCCGGTTTGCAACCTGTGGGATCGATATAACAGCGCCCGACAGGGGCTGATTCAGGCAGCTTACGGCATCGCATCCAACGGCAGCGACTACAGCACCAAAACGGCGGGATATGACCCGGTACTGCGCCACTGGACAGACTTCCGCGGCGCGCCGGTTTATTGCATCGCTTCAACCGGAGATGACCTGGTGCCGATTGGCCCCAACGCGCAGCTGCTTTACGACACCTTCAGCCAGCACCTTGATTTCACGCTGGACGTTCACAGCACTGCAGGCCACGGAGCGGCTGATCGCTTTGACCCGATTGCACTGCGCGATTTCATCCGCAAAATTTGCAGCGGCACCATTTTGAAATAACTGAGGCTTATACGATGACAACGATTATTACCATGGATCAGAACATCACCACCGTGCCGGCAAACACCCCGACTATTCAGGCGATCGGTGATGTGCTGTTTTCGGATAAATTCAACCGTGCCGGCCAGCTGGGTGGCAGTGCTGGCGATCTTTTTGCTGGTGGTACCGCACACAGCTGGGGCGGGACAGCGCAGGCAGCGAACGCCACAGCGGTGACGAATGGCGGGCAACTTACCATAGGGGCTGCTGGCGTTTCGTCTGAATGCGTGGATATGGGCCGCCCTGATGTAACCCTGTCAATGAAACTGCTGTCTGGTGTTACATCAATCGCCAGCGGGCAGAACGCCATGATCGAGATGCGCAAAGCCAGCGCCGCAACCGGTGACACGCTGCGCCTTACCATGAACAGCTATAACAGCGTTGTGGGTGGACGCGTTGACCTGTACAAGCGAGTGGGGGGCAGTGCAACAATCATCGCTAACGGCCCCGGCTGGAAGGTGGGCGATGTGCTAAAAATCGATCTGAAGGGCAACAGAATCAGAATTTATATTAATGATCTGCTGCAGAACGATATCACCGATAACAGCATCCTTACGGGCAACTTTTTCGGCTTCGCAACGTCGAGCAGTAACCGCCCATGGATCATTACTGATTACATCGTGCGCGCAAACTAAGGATCGAACATGGCCTACAAAACGATTTACACGCGCCGCGGTGCCCAACAGCTGATTCAGGCGAGCACCACCGGGCAGGCAATCCGGTTAACTGAGATGGCTGTGGGTGATGGCGCAGGGAACGTCACCACCCCGACGCCGACGCAAACCACGCTGGTGCGCGAACGCTTCCGCGCTGGCATCAACCGCATCTATCAGGATCCGGCAGATAACACCCGCTTTACGGCAGAGATGGTTATCCCTGCCACCGTGGGCGGCTGGACGATGCGAGAAATTGGCGTATTCGATTCTAACGGCACGCTGATCATGATTGGCTCACTGCCGGAGAGCTACAAGCCGGAGCCAGACGAGGGCGCTTACTCTGATGTGATCGTGGCGGTTGATTTTTTCCTGACCAGTGACGCGGTGATCAATATCTCATTCAGCCCAGACACGATTGTTGTTAACCAAACGTGGCTGGTGAATAACTGGACGGCAAAGCAACTGATTCCCGGCGGTACCGTGGGGCAGGTGCTGGGCAAAGAAACAAACGCCGATGGTGATTACATCTGGCAGGATCCCAGCGTGGCAAACGTCACGGTGGACACCGTGGCAGAGACGCAGACCCTTGCGGCTAACCAGGTAACGGTGGATCTCACGCTGACCACCACTTACGGGCTGGCGGTTTATATCGGTGAACCAGGCACAGGCGGGGTGCGTATTCCTCGCCAGACCGGTGCCAACGGCTGGCAGCCAGCGCCAGACAATCCCACCCGCGTGGTGCTGGGCAAGGCTTACCCGGCAGGCTACGTTTTCCAGGGTGTGAATAACGAGCCTGCAGGCAGCGCGCCGGCACCGCTGGAGCGTGCGAAAAACTTATCTGACGTGCTGGACGTGACAACCGCGCAGAATAACCTGCAGGTTTACAGCGGCAGCAAAGTGGAAGCACTGGGCCGCCAGTGGGCACCACCGGGTGCCGTGATGCCATTCTGCCGCAGCACCGCGCCAGTGGGCTGGCTGAAGGCTAACGGCGCAGCTGTGAGCCGTATTGCATACCCAGAACTATTTGCTGCCATCGGCACGACCTGGGGAGCTGGTGACGGATTCAACACGTTTAACCTGCCAGACCTGCGCGGCGAATTTATTCGCGGCTGGGATGACGGGCGCGGGCTGGATGCTAACCGCATCGTGGGTACCGTGCAGGGCTGGGCTGTTGAAGCGCATGCGCACACTGGCAACACCAATGGCGGCGGCCAGCACCAGCACACGGCCACCACAGATGTGCAGGGCAACCACGCGCACAGCATCAGCGGCAGCACCAACGCCAGCGGCGATCACATCCATGGCGCATGGACGGATGCGCAGGGCAACCACGCGCACCGGGCATGGACGGATGCACAGGGCGAGCATCAGCACACATTTCCACTAACTAACGACACCGGCGGAACTGGCCGATCTGATGGCGGGAACCCGAATAAATATGATGGTGACCAGTGGACAAACCCAGCTGGCAACCATTCCCATAACGTGGGGATGGACGCAGCAGGAAACCACGGCCATAACGTGGGGATCGGCGGTGGCGGCAACCATGCGCACAGCGTCAGCGGCAGTACTTCAGCTGCCGGCAACCACGCGCATAACTTAACCACCACGTGGAGCGGTGACCACACTCACAGCTTTACCACCAACAACACCGGCAGCAATGAGACGCGCCCGCGTAACATGGCGCTGCTGTATTGCATCAAGTATTAAGAGGCAGCCATGAAAACGATCACCGTTTACAATTTCGACACCGCAGGATTTTACACCGGCAGCAGTGACGCGGATGAGTCACCAATGGAGCCAGGCGTTTTCCTTATGCCGGCCAACTCAACCACGGAGAAGCCACCGCAGGCACCGGCAGGTAAGCGTGCACGCTGGAATGGCGGCGTCTGGAAGTTAACGGCAGTGAGGCTGGACGATCGGCAGGTTGCGCTGGTAAAGCTGCAAGATTTCCTGAACAATAACCCGGACGTTGCCGCCATCGTAGCTGGCAACTGATCCCCTTGTTTGCCAATCGTATTTAGCCCGCCTTGTGCGGGCCTTTTTTTATGCCATCCCGCACAATGACAAAGACCACCCCGCAGGGCATCATTGTGATGCTTTTTAATGTGTACACATTCAGATAAAGGATCCAAACCATGGCAGAAGGTCAATTTTTGCACGGCGCGGAAGTGCTGCAGATTGATAACGGGAGCCGCACGATTTCGACTGTTTCCAGCAGCGTGATCGGCATTGTTGGCACGGCCCCCGACGCAGACCCCGCAGCATTCCCGTTAAACACCCCAGTACTGATCGCAGGCAGTCGCAGCGAAGCAGGCAAGCTGGATATGTTAGGCAACAACACCGGCACACTGCCGGCGGCACTGGATGGCATCCTGGACAATGCCAGCGCCGTGATTGTCGTGGTTCGCGTTGAAGAAGGTGAAAACGACACCGGCACCACGGCTAACGTAATGGGTGGCGTTAACGCAGCAACGGGCGAGTATGAAGGCTTGTTTGCGCTGCGCGGCGCGAAATCCAAAGTGGGCGTAGCGCCTCGCATCCTGCTGGCACCTGGCTTCACGCATCGCCGCTTAACGCAGGCCGTGACCGCAATCACCGTTACCGCACCGGGCACAGGCTACACCGCAGCGCCTGCAGTAGCGATTACCGGCGGTAACGGTACCGGCGCAACAGCGCATGCTGAACTGAATGCCCAGGGTGGCGTGGCTCGCGTTGTCATTGACAACCCAGGCAGCGGCTATACCGGCGCGCCAGCAGTGGCGTTTACGGGTGGCGGTGGAAGTGGTGCAGCAGCCACTGCGAGCTTTGGCAGCACCGCAAACCCGGTGGTGGCAGAGATGGTGGGCATTGCTGAATCACTGCGCGCTGTGATTATTGCTGACGGCCCGAACGGTAACGACGCTGACGCGATCGCCTACCGAAAAGACTTTGGCAGCAAGCGCATTTACGTGGTGGATCCTAAGGTGATCGTTACTGATGCCAACGGCAACAACACCACCGAATGGGCCAGCCCGCGAGTGGCCGGCGTTATCGCACGCACGGATAACGAAAACGGCTTTTGGTGGTCACCATCCAACCAGCTGATCAACGGCATCATCGGCACATCCCGCCTGATTGATTACGCTTACGGCGATCCTAACAGCCGCGCCAACCTGCTTAACGCACAGCAGGTAACCACCATCATTAACGATGATGGGTACCGCGTCTGGGGTAACCGCACCTGCAGCCAGGATCAGAAATGGGCATTCCTGAATATCGTGCGCACCGCCGATATTCTTAACGATTCCGTGCTGCAAAATCACCGCTGGGCAACCGATCGCGGCATCACCAAAAACTTTGTTGATGACGTGGTGGAGGGTGTTAACGCATACTTGCGCCACCTGACCAGTATTGGTGCGATTCTGGGCGGTAAATGCTGGGTGGATAAGGAGCTGAATACGCCGGCGGAAGTGGAAGCAGGCCGCGTGTATTTTGACTTTGATTTTACTGGCGTGTACGCGGCAGAGCGCATCACCTTCCGCAGCCACCTGGTGAATGATTATATTTCGGAGGTATTCGCATAATGGCCGCTAAAGACATTATTAAGAATGCAAACCTTTTTTTGGACGGTAGCAACTTTGCGGGGCAGCTGGATAACGTTGACCCGCCTAAGCTGACGCTGACCACTGAAGAGTTTCGCGCCGGCGGCATGAATGGCCCCGTCGAACTGACCACAGGCCATGAAGCCCTGCGCATGAGCGCAGAAATCATCAACTTTTCACCACAGGTTTTTGCGCTGTTTAACATCGCAGAAGGTAGCGGCATCACCGCGATGGTACGCGCCGCGCTGGAATCCTGGGATGGTACCGTGCAGCCAATTAAATGGACTGTGCGCGGGAAAGTGGTTGAGCTGGATCCGCAGAACGTCAAACCGGGTACGCCGGCGCGACACAAGTTAACGATGGCGCTTGATTACTATAAGCTGACCATCAATGACCGTGATGTGATTGAAATTGACGTGATCAACATGGTGCAGGTAATTAACGGCGTGGATGTTATGTCACGCGTTGCCACCGCCCTGGGTATCCGTTAATAATTAGTACCCGGCCAGAGATGGCCGGTTTTCCCTTTAAACTTATACGAAATAGGCAGACGAAAAAATGAATGAAGAAACCCGCGATTTTCCAAAGTACATCAAAGAAGACGCATCAACCGGCAGCCTGCTGGTAACACTGAAAGGCGGCGTTAAGGTGGATGGTCTGGTGGTTAAGGAAGTAACCATGCGCGAACCTATGCTGCGCGACCAGCTGCAGGCAGCGAAGGCGGAGAAGGCACCAGAAGACCGCGAGATCTATATTGTCGCGCTGCTGATCGGCCATGCACCGTCTGACGTTGAAACACTGAGCGCAAACGACTGGGCACGCCTGCAAACCGCGTACGGTTTTTTTATCGACTAACGCCGGAATATATACGGGCCGGAGTGCTGGCCCTTGCCAGTTATGGGGGCGGCACCATCCGGGAGCAGTTAGATTGGATGACAGAATCTGATCTAATTTTTTGGACTGAGGGGCTGCCCAAAGATGGCAAATAAAAAGCTAAACGCCATAATCCAGATTGGCGGTGGCATTTCCGGTGGGCTTAAAGGCGCGTTTGGTAGCCTGAAAAGCAATGTAAAAGGGATCGGCGGCACCATTGCCGATCTTAACCGCAAACAGAACCTGCTAAATCAATCCATCAGTGTGTTTGGCCGCCAGGGCAAAAACATTGATTCACTTCGCGTCAAATACGCCCAGAACGCCCGCCAGTTAGATATCCTGACCAACGCACAGCAGCGGCTAAACCGTGCGCAGGAGCGTGGGGATAAAAGGCGCGCCCGCGGTGATGACCTGAAAGGCAAAATCTTTGGTACCGTCGCCGCGGTAATGGGCGTGGGGCTGCCAGTCAAGCAGGCCATGGAATTTGAAAGCACCATGGCCGATATCAAAAAAGTGGTTAACCCGCCAGACGGTGCCGACCCAAACAGCTTTTTTAAAGGGCTGGGAAACCAGCTGCTGAAGCTATCGACTGAGATCCCCTACACCGGCAACGAGCTGGGCAGCATTATGGCCGCTGCCGGCCAGGCTGGCATCGCCAATAAAGATTTAGTTCAATTCACCACCACCGCTGCAAAAATGGGCGTGGCGTTTGATATCACCGCGGAAGAGGCGGGGAAAAGCCTGGCTGAAATGCGATCCGGCTTCAGCATGACGCTGCCGGAAGTAACCGCGCTGGCCGATAAAATCAACTACCTGGGCAACAACAGCCCAGCCGACGCTGCCAGCATAATGCAAATCGTGCAGCGAATTGGCCCGCTGGGTGCCGTTGCTAACGTCGCCAGTGGTGAGATCGCCGCGCTGGGTGCCACACTTCGCGGCATGGGTGTGCCAAACGAAATCGCCGCCACCGGGATTAAAAACCTGATGCTGACGCTGACTGCTGGCAGTGCTGCGACGAAGGCGCAAAAGACAACCATGAAGCAGCTGGGCTACACCAGTAAGCAGGTTGCGCGGTCAATGCAGCTGGATAGCACCAAAACTATGCAGGTCATCCTGGGCCGCATTAAGCAGATGAAGGATGTAGACCGCGCCCCGATCATCATGGAGCTTTTCGGCAAGGAAGTCGCCGGCAGTATCGCGCCACTGATCAACAACCTTGATCAGCTTGATGCAAACTTTCGTCTGGTGGGCAAAGGCGCTGGATACGCCGGATCAATGGAAAAGGAATTTGCCGCACGTGCAGCCACCACAGCAAACAGCGTGGTGATTTTCAAAAACCAGTTAAACCGAATGTCAGTAATGATCGGCAGCACAGTGTTGCCGCATCTTAATGCCCTGATTAAATCCACGTTCCCGTATATGGATCAGATGGCAGTGCTTATTGACCAGCACCCACAGCTGACAAAAGGGATCATCGCAGTTGGCGCTGGTCTGGTGGCAATGCGCGTGGCCGCACTGGCTGGTGGCTTTGTGTTTAACACTATCGCCGGCTACTGGAACGCCGCCGCACTGGTGCTAACCAAGTTTCGCACCGGCATTGCGCTGGCTCGCGTTGCCATGATTGGCTTTAACGCATCCATGCTGGCAAACCCTATCGTGCTAACGATCGGGCTTATCACGCTGGCCGTGGCGGGCCTGTCTATCGCCATCTATCGGAACTGGGACGTTATCAAGGCATTCACCGGCGGCGCGCTTACGGGCCTATGGGAAGGTTTGAAACCGGTGCGTGAAGCGTTTGGCAAGCTGTGGGATATTGTCAAAGGCTTTGGGGTGGATATCGGCATCACCGGGGAGAGCGTGCAGGCAGCGGTCACATGGTTCAAGGATCTGTTTAACCCGGTTAAGAGCAGCACCGACCAGCTGGACAAAGCAGGCAAAGCGGGCAAAACGTTTGGCGAGTCGCTGGCCGCTGGCATCAATTTTGCCTTAACGCCGCTGACGACGCTGATCAACTCGCTTAGCTGGCTGGATAAAAATTTTACCGGCATCATGAATAAAGCGCAGACGTTTGGGCATGAAGAAATCAAAGGGGCTGCTGGCTCTTTCGGTAATTTCATGCAGGGCATTTTCGGCCAGGGTGATGCACGTCCGGTACTGGATCAGGAGTATGTGACGGCCAGGCCAGTGCCAATCCTGCCACCGGTAGGAAACCGCAATGCGGCCGCAAATATCTATACCAGCAACGACACGATCAACATTACCATGCCGCCGATTCCTGGCGAGTCAGCGCAAGAGATGGCGCGCCGTACTGCAGACGAACTGGCGCGCCGGCAGGAGCAGAAAGGCCGCAACCTGATGAGCGATAAAGGGGCACCGCGATGAACTACAGCACCACGATCCTTACAGCCCAGAGCAACGTTTTAATGCGCCTGGGCAGCTACAAATTTATGATCCTTACGGCGGCTTATCAGGAGCTGCGCCGCCGCACCGAATTTAAATGGCCGTCGCAGCTGCGCATGGGGCTGGGGCCATCATCGCAGTTTGTGGGCAACGGTGAAGACACGATCACCCTTCAGGGCACAATCTTCACTGAATGGCGCGGAGGTAACGGGCAGGTGGAGACGCTGCGCGAAATGGGGGCGATGGGTGAGCCTTACCTGATGCTTAGCGGCCTGGGTGAAGTGATGGGGCGCTGGATCATTGAGGGCGTGGAGGAAACGCAAACGCTCTTTGCCGCATTTGGCACGCCGCGCAAACAGGAATTTACGCTGAATCTGAGGGCGCAATATCCATGAGTGATCAATTTTACCGGACGAAGGATGGCGATACGGTTGATTACATCGCCTGGAAACAGTACGGCAACCAGAACCCCGGCACGGTGGAAACGTTGTTTTTAGCAAACCCGGATCTGAGCCAATACGATGACACGCTGCCGGCAGGGCTGGTGGTTCGCCTGCCGGATATCCCGGTGGCTGAGGAAACGCAGACGGTGAAATTATGGGATTAATGAAGCCTGACCGATCCGGCGGGCTTTTCTTCCGCCTGCTGGCAAACAAACAGGACTTAACCGACAAGGTGCGCCAGCGCCTTTTTTCGCTTCAGTACACGGACGGTGCCGGCGTTGAGTCGGATATGCTGGAGATCGTGCTGGTGGACGATGATCCGGCAATGCCGATCGAGGTACCGCCCGCCGGGGCAGAGCTGCAGTTAGACCTGGGATACCAGCTGGCGCACCGTGATATGGGCCTTTTTATCGTTGATGAAATTGAGGTTGCCGGCTATCCGTGTGCGCTGGTTATCCGCGGGCGTGCAGCCCCTTTTACTGAGTCTAAAATGGGCAAAAACGCCATGCAGACGCAGAAAAATCGGAGCTGGGAGAAGGGCTACAGCCTGCAGAAAATGCTGGAAACCATCGCCAAAGAGCACGGCCTGGAGCCGAAAATCAGCCCGTCAATGGCTGGCATCCTGCTGCCGCACATCGACCAAAAGGAAGAGAGTGACTTAAATTTCCTGCTGAGGATCTGCCGCAAGTATGACGCCGTATTGAAGCCCGGAGGCGGCAAACTGATCATCACCAAACGCGGTGAAGCACTGAGCGCCAGCGGCGAGAAGCTGCCCACGGTGACGATCAACCGGGAGGATGTTTTATCTTTTCGGATGAGCCAGAAGAAACGCGACAGCGCCGGCACGGTGATTTCTTATTACAAGCCCAGCAAAAAGGCTGCCCGCTATGAGGTCAAAGTGGGCAACGGCGAGCCAGTGAAACGCATCGGCACGCTTTACCCTTCCAAGGATATGGCGGTGGAAGCTGCCAAAGCGGAATGGAACAGCCGGCAGCGCGATGAGACGGAACTGAATATATCGCTGATGGGCTGGCCTGAACTGATGGCGGAAATGATCGCAGAGGTGCAGGGCGTGCATTCAGCCGCAGATGGTAAGTGGCTGGTTAAGACGTGCGCGCACCGGATGGGCGATGGCGGTTACACCACTGATCTAACGATGGAGCTGCCGAACGCAGACAAGCCCCCGGAGGTGACTGAGCGCGAACTGAAATCACCGAAGGTGGGCAAAAAGGATGAAGGCCTGGACGATGACGGGCCAGCAGGAGTAATTACTTTGCCAGCTAGTTGACACACACACGCACACAATATATCTTTGTGGCGTACCATCAATTCCGATGGCCGCCACGAGGATATATTTTTATGAACGGCATCCGCAAATGCAGTACCGGCAAACAGTGTTTTTCACATCCCCACACGCAGCGTGAAGGCGTTAAATTATTCGAACGCTGCAGCGACTGTGGTTATTACCATCGCAAAACAGAATCCGCCGCAGTATATAAAGCGCCACCGGTAACGAAAGAAACCGGCCCGTTACGCAATAAAGTACCCGCGCACATCCTTGAGCGTTTAATCATTGAAAATAAAGGCCATTCTTACGCAATCGAATTTGATGGCGTATATCGTCCGATTGAAGCCGTTATTATTGATGGCACCACCGCGTTAATTAAATTCTACGATGAGCAAAACGGCTACGGTGAAACCGTTGTGGGTTATAACCAGGCGGTAAATATCGAAGTGACCGCCATTGATGTGCCGGATTTAATGGTGGGCCGTCGCAACGATGAGCAGCTGCTGGACGATGTGGCGAAACTCGCCGGCATCAAACCCACCAACCACCCGCATCAATACAACGAAACCAAACCGGTGGATCCAAACGCCGCGGAGCTGGTGCGCAATGCTAATTTTGGCCTGCGCTGCTTTGATTACGTCAGCGCCGCGCTGGGTATGCTGCGCAGTGGCGAATGGGCGGAGCAGCACCCTACTGATGCGATCCTGGCTGATTTGGATATGGAAATTAGCGAGATGGTGGGCCGTGCTAACCGGTTCGAAGAGATCAAAAACAAGTACGCTGCAGCCGTATCGACGCTGGAATACCTGGGCTATTCCTACCGCGTAGAAGGCGCGCCCATGTGGGCACCGCCGCACGGATCAGTGCCTGATTTCATCCTCTGGGAGCGTGGGGAAAAGCTGGGCGTGCCGCCAGTAACATCACAGGTGGTGTTCGACGTTGCTGGCCGCATCGGTACCGGCAAGGTGATGGGCATCGGCCAGAATCACATCATCATTGAAGAGGTGATCGATCGCGACGGTACCGAAGAGGTTTACGAATTTTGCGCAGAGCTGGGGGAAATAAACATCTGGCCTTACTCACACGCTGACCATGAACGCGCAATGGAGCTGGTGGAAATAATGTCAGCGGTTCCCGGCCAGAAGCACAGACAGAGCGGCAGCTATTACCGCATGGCGTTTAACCTGATCAAATCCGGGAAAATTTAATCATGGATGAACGCTCAACCCTGTGCCCGCGTGGCTTAAAGCAGGTGAGCCATATTGCATGTGGGATACCTGTCGAGCTGCGCTGTGAAACTTGCGGAGGATTCCATCAGGAAGATGCTACAAAATTTTATGCCCAGCGGGAGGCTGAGAGGGAATCCAAAAACGCTGAGCTAATCGAAACAATGGCCCGCCAGATGCTGATCGAAATGGCGGATATCGAACCAGACCTGCCCTTACGCAATGCGCGTAACATCTGCCGCAACCTGGCGCAGTGGGCTTTTGATAAAGGGTGCAGACCATGACACGCAGAAAAATTAAATTCAGTACTGATTATTTCGACGTGACGCCGGAAGGCACGGAAATGATCATTGAAGCAAAGAACGTGGATGTTACAGATATTATTGATGCCGATATGGCGATCGATGAGCTGGATCACCGCGACCTTTTAAACAAGATGGATCCTGCAGACGTAGCCGACTGGCTGCGCGGTGAAGGCTATCAGGTAGAGGAAGACGAATAATGGCAGCAGTGACAGAACACCCAAAAGTAATGAACACAGTCGGACGCATCATCAGTTACGCGGTGCATTACAACAATGTTAATCCGCCCCGCGTGATTTTCAGCGGCAGCCTGGCTATCACTTCAGACGTGCCAGCCGGCCAGAATGTAGACGCGCACTCGCTTTATCAGTACATCCGGGAAACGGCGATCGAGGCGGCAAAAAACGCCAATAAGCACATTTTCGATGAAGACCAAAACGAGCTGTTTTCTGTGGTGATTACTAACCACTTTTACCCCTGATTCAATCAATCACTAATCTATCACTAATTATTCATCGCGGTTTGTGGTAACCTTCCGCAAGCCGCATGAATAGGGGCTTTACGCGATTCACCCCGAATAATGCACAATGCTTTATATGAGCATTAAACATTGTAAGATAAGAATTTGATTTCGTTAACAATTGCACCAAAAACAGCATGTTTAATATCAACGCATTTATCACACGCAAAAAGGCACCCAAATGAGCAATAAAAACCTTGTTTTCATCACCGGCCCAGTGGGCTGTGGCAAGACCCAAAATGGCATCAAACTGGCTTTGCATTTCGACTGTGCAGAGGTGCAGGAAGAAGGTGAGCAAATCAACCGGGCAATGTATGATGCCCGCCGCGTGCTGGTGCTGACTTCAACGCCGCTGGAAACGCTGCGATCGCTTTACCCAGACTCGCTATGCCTGGATTATTTCGAAGCCTGCCGCCAGGCTAAAATCCCGACGCACGACCATACGCTGCAGTTTCGCAACGCCATGGAAGGCAACAGCAATGAAGCGTTTAACATCACATTCATCATCGCCCCGGCGGGCTGCGCGTTTCACCACATCGGGCCTATCAGCCAGTCAATGAAAGCGATGTTTGTTACCGAAGTTTATCGGGGCACCTGCGCAGAAGACCTGCCGAAACTTATCGGCAACCAGCCAGGGCACAATGTTGTTTTCGTCAACACCAGCCGCGAGGCTTTGCAGCTGATTTACCCTAACGCGAGAATCATCGGCTATTACGACGCATGCCGCGCCGCTGGCGTCAGCCCTTTCCACACTGGCAGCGGCCAGTTGATCGCACCGCTCAACCACGCAGCGTCATTGGCTGCAGCGGGATCGGATGTACCTGCCAGCGTGCGCGAAGCGGCGCAGCTTAAGCCGCGGGAAATTTACGGGGTGCTGATGGAGATCGCCAGCGAGCGGGCGAAGCAAATCAGCAAAGGCTATGATTCCAGCCATGATGACGAGCACGCCAGCGAAGAGATCGCCGCGGTGGCCGCATGGTACGCAATGCCGGACGTGTGCCGGACGTGGGATCTATATGATGATTCTTTCGGCTTAACAGTCGGAGAAGCGATCCTGCCAGAAGACTGGGCAACGCCAGAAGAAACAGACCGCCGGAAGCAGCTGATCAAAGCGGCCGCCCTGCTGGTGGCGGAGGTTGAGCGACTGGATCGTGAACTGGCTTTTCGTTCTTACGTGATGTGCGAATTTTGCCACGGCCTGAACGGTGACCATAAAACCGGATGCTGCAGGGTATCAGGATGATGGGAACGGCAGCTGATTTACGCGCCCGATGCTGGGCGCTTTACACCGATCACAACGTACCGCATGAAATTAAGCAGGTGATGCTGGAAGTTGTGAAAATGATCGACTTTGAGCAGCGGCAGAACATGCGGCGCGAAGTCAACCGCAAGCGCGGGCAGGAACGCCGCGCCAACGAGACGACAGAGCAGACAGCAGCGCGCCGGGAAAAAAACCGGCTGCGCATGGCGGCGAAGAGGGCAAAAGACAATGGCAAAAAATAAGGCACCGTTTGATCTGGAAGGCGCTGAATACTCGTTAGGTAGCATGGCCTACAGAACCAACGACCAAGGCGAAAAAAAAGACGTGCGCCATGATTTCAGAATAGTTCTTTCTGACGGTACTATTTTCGGGAAGAAGTGGCCGCGCTATCAGTGGAGTAAGTGGATAAATAACCCGGATTACAACCAGCATTACACATTCAGCAGCCCAGGGCATTACCGCAAATGCAATGACCGTTACGCGGCGATACTGGATCAGGCATGGCATCGGCATGGCCCAAAAGGTGAAACATCATGATTAACGCATTATTTATCGGCGGGCCAGCAGATGGCCGCCGCATGCAGCTGGGTGATGGCGTGCATCGTGTCAGCGTGCCGGAAATGCCGCGGCTTGATTCAATGGTGGGGCTGGACATGCCAGATAACACGATCCCCACCCCTATCAAAGACACGGAATACCACCGGCACGATTTACTGGGGCTGCCGGGTATCGCCATCTTTACCGTGGGCGAAATGGCAACCATCAATATTGTGGAATACCTGATCGACGGTTACAAAGCGGAGGCAGGCGGCGATGCTGAGTAATAACGACATTAAAAAGGCCGTTGCGAACGCCACCGGCACGCACTGGATCACCGACTCATCCGAAGGTTACGGGCGCGGCAGCCTGGTGCTGAAGGTGACCAAAGGCGCGAAGGGTACCACCGCCGCATGGTATGTCGTCTGGACGCCGGCGGGTAAAATCAAGCGTCACCGGCTGGGATCGCTGGGTGAACTGGACGCGAAAGAGGCCCGCGAGGCGTACCGCGACTTTGACCTGTCCGCACCGGGCGCGGAGCGCGCACTGGTGGGTGGTACCGTGCTGCAGCTGTTTGAGGCTTATCTGGCGACCCTGCAGGAACGCGGGGCGCGAAGCGTTGACCAGCTGCGCCGCATCCTCGTTACCGGACAAAGCGCGGTGGTGAAGTGCTGGCCGGCTGACAAGCAAGCGGGGGAGATAACGCCGGGTGACGTGGCGCTGATCCTGCAGCGCATCCACATGGACGGGAAGAAGCGCCAGGCCGATGCCACCCGGACAGCGATCGCGGCGGCGTTTAACTGGGGCATCCAGAGCCGGTACGATTACACCGACAGCCGCGCACGTGACTGGCAAATCCAGGTTAGCCCGGTGGCGGAAATCAAAAAAGACCGCTCATCGAAAAAGGCACGCGATCGGCATCTTTCGGTACCGGAGATGCGCGCCGTGTGGAATTACCAGAACGCCATCGCCGGCGACGCGCTGCGCCTAATCCTTTGCTGTGGGCAGCGCGTGCTGGAAACGTTGCGTATCGAGGGGCGCGACGTTGATTTAGATGAGCGCACCTGGACGATGCCGGCCGAGAAAACCAAAGGCGGACAGTACAGCCACACGGTACCGCTGCCGGAGCAGGCCGTGGAGATCCTGACCCGGCTGAAGGCGCAGCACGGTGACGGGTACCTATTCCCGGCCAAAGGCTCGAAGAGCTGCCCGCATATTTCGCTGACCAGCGTTAACCGGGCCACGTCGCGGGTACCGGGCGCGGAGCCTTTCCAGGCACGTGACCTGCGCCGGACGTGGAAAACCCGCACCGGCGACGCCGGCATTGAGATTGTGATCCGTGACCGCATCCAGCAGCACGTTATGACCACGACCAGTAACAAGTTTTATGATCGATATGACTACCTGAAGGAGAAGCGCGAGGGGATGGCCCTGTGGGAAAAATTCCTTAACAATAACGTTGTTAATGATTGAACTAGGAACATTCTTAGAGTAAGTTACCCCCAGTGCGCTACAGGTGATCCGGCTTAATACTTTTTTACTTAAACAAGCCTCGTTGCGTGGGAAGTGATAAAGCCGGATCACCGTAGTGCATCGGGAGAGAGAGATAGATATTGCTGTGCTGTGCTTGCCCCGCGTGCGGGGCTTTTTTTCGCATGTACATTGTGGCGGCCATTGACATTGAAACGGCGACACGATAATTTACGCACTCCACACAACGAGGAAACAGCAACATGGAATTAACGTTAGGATGTGTGCCCGCACCGGGCGTTTACCACAACGTGCCAGATGAAATTTATTTCAGCCTGCGCGCTACCAGCAAAAGCGATTTAGACCTGATCCACCACGCACCCGCGATTTACCACGCCCACCAAACCGGGATGATCACCCGCGCTGAAACCAAGTTTATGTCGCTGGGCAAAGCGTTGCATTTCTACTGCCTGCAGCCGCAGGAATTTAGCCGCCTGTATTCCCGCCCGCTGACCCGCGAAGTGTGCGAGCGCCAGGGCATTAAGCTGGTGGAAGATCGCGGCGAGATTCAGGCCATGGTGACGGAGCTGAATGAGTTCAAGCTGGCCGAAATGTACCAGCAAGGCATCATCATGGAACCGGATCAGCTGGTGGAGATGATTAAAGATCTGAACAAGGAACGCCTGCCGAAATTGAGCACCAGCGGCGCTAAAGCAGCACTGATCGAAGTGATTACCCAAAACTGGGATTCGCAGATGGGTGATGCGCCTGAATATGGCGCGCTGTCAGCCATGAAAGGCCCGGAACTGAAGGCCCAGATCGAGGCGCTGAACGAAAGCCGTCCCGGCCTGCTGTCTACCAGCGGTAGCCGTGCAGATCTGGCGCAGCGCCTGCGCGATGAAGGGCAGCAGCTGGCCTGCAAGTGGGAAGTTATTGAAAAAATGGAAGCAGATAATGGACGCCCTTACCTGCTGGGATCCGGGTGTTCCCGCCACGACATGGTGGACTGGCTGAACGCTGAAGGATTCAAAGGCGGAAACTGGAAACTGTGGGACCAGGTTAAAGCCGAATGGACGGAAGCAAACCCCGGCAAAACGCTGCTGACTGATGAGCAGTTTGCCCACCTGAATGGCATGCGCGACAGCCTGATGAACCACCCCACCGCAAGCAAGCTGATGTTTAACGAGAAGCCCAACCAGGTGGAGGTGGTTGTGGTCTGGGTGGATGAAGAAACCGGCGAGCTTTGCCGCTGCAAGATTGATGCAACCCGGTGGAACGGGCGACCGTTCGATCTGAAAACCACGAATGATGCCAGCGAAAGGGGCTTCAGGAAGTCGATCGAGAATTACGGCTACAACCGGCAGGAGGCGCACTATCTGGCCGGCGTCAAAGCGGCCACAGGCAAAGACTGGGGATACATGCCTTTCGTGTGCGTCGAGTCGGAGCCGCCTTACCTGTGCGCGGTTCACGTCCTGAGCCGGAGTTACAAGCTGATCGGCAGCGGCCAAATCCGCGACGATCTCAAACTGCTGCAGGAGTGCCGGAACCAAAACTACTGGCCTGGCTACAGCGATGACCCCACCGAAGTGGAACCAACAGCATGGTACCGCATTCAGAATAACCAATATTTACCGGATGAATTTTAAGGATCCCTATGAACATGCACGCTAACGACACAGCTTTAGTTATTGAGATCCGCAAGGCGGTACGCGAAGCAGCCCGCCTGGTTATCGCGCTGGCCGGCCTGAGTGGCGGCGGCAAAACCCGCACCGCGATCGAACTGGCTTATGGGATGGCGAACTACGACATTACCAAAGTTGGTTTTCTGGACGCGGAGAACAAACGCGGCAGCCTTTACGCTGACTGCCTGCGCGATCACCCGACCAAACCGACAAATGAAACATTCTGGATCGGTGACCTGCAGCCCCCATTCAGCCCGCAGCGTTACAGCGCCGCGATCAAGCAGTTTGAAGCGGCCGGCGTGGAGATCCTGATTATCGACAGCGCCAGCCACGAATGGGAGGGGGAAGGCGGTGCGCAGGATATCGCGGAAAACAACAAATCGAAGGGTGGCAAACTGAACTGGGCAAAAGCGAAAGGTGACCATAAAAAATTCATCAACACGCTGCTGCAGTCGAATATGCACATCATCGTTTGCACCCGCGCCCGCGAAAAAACGCGGGAATACAAAGACGAAAAAGACGGGAAAAATAAGGTTGAGTCCCTGGGCATTCAGCCGATCCAGGAAAAGAATTTCATGTTCGAAATGACCGCCAGCCTGATGCTATTTTCTGAAGGCAAAGTGCGGCAGGTGATGAAATGCCCTGGCGAACTGCAGGACGCGCTGGCGCACCAGCGTGAATACGTGACCGCCGCTGACGGCCTAGCGATCCGCCGCTGGGTGGAAGGTGGCGGCAAGATTGACCAGAAGAGCGAGGCGCTGCGCAACAAGCTGGTGCAGCAGACCGAGCTGGGCGAAGCTAACCTGCGCGAAAAATGGGGCATGCTTAGCGACCAGCAGCGCGAGGCTGTGGGCGAGGCATTCTTTAACACGCTGGTGGCATCGGCGCAGGAATATGATAAACAGAACGCCGAAGCAGCAACGGCACAGGCTGGCGGTGAATCCGTCTTAGATCTTAAAAGCGAGCTGGCAGAATAATGAAAGATATCCGGTTAACGCCGGCAGAGGTGGCGGCGCGTTTGGGTAACTCTGAACGCACCCTGCAACGCTGGCGCAAAGAAAAAACCGGCCCTAAATGGGGCCGGTCTGGGGCGCGATTCTATTACTTAGAGTCTGACGTGGTGGCGTGGGAGCGAGAGCGGCAAGAAACAATGCAGGAATATCTAAGCATTAATGAGGCCGCGGCACTCTTAGAATTATCCGAAAACACCTTAGCCGTGTGGCGGATGAGAGGCACCGGCCCGCATTCAGTAAAAATCGGCCGCATCGTTGGCTATCCGAAACAACTTTTTTATAAGTGGGCAGAAAATCATGGCTATAAAATCTGATGAGATCGTGAACGGCAAATACTTCCACCGCTGGAACACGGAAGCCGGCCGGCAGGCACTGAAGCAGGCGCAGGGCGCGCTGGCATCCATTGGCCTTGAACTGGCTTACGATGCGAACACGTCAACCGTTTACGGCCTGTTTGCCGGCGTGGCACCAGACCCGGCAGCAGAGCATGCAAAGCTGATGGCAGAGCAGGCGCGCAACGTTGAGCGCCAGAATCAGCAGTCAGAAGCACAGGCACAAGACCAGCACCAGAAACACCAGGCGCAGGTGCAGGCATCAGCCCCCAAAGAGGAAAGCGAATAATGGCAAGTCGTGGCGTAAACAAGGTAATTCTGCTGGGCCGTGTGGGACAGGATCCAGAGATCCGTTACATGCCCAACGGCACAGCGGTGGCTAACATTTCGTTGGCAACCAGCGAGCAGTGGATCGATAAGCAGACAAGCGAAAAGAAGGAGCTGACTGAGTGGCACCGCGTCGTGCTGTTTGGGAAGGTGGCAGAGGTTGCCGGCGAGTATGTGAAGAAGGGCAGCCAGCTTTACATCGAAGGCCAGCTGCGCACGCGCAAGTGGCAGGCGCAGGACGGCACAGAGAAGTACACAACGGAGATCGTTGTAAACGTGGGTGGAACCATGCAGATGGTGGGCGGGGCACCGGGCGGGGCTGGTGGCGGATCCCAGCAGCAGACCAGCGCGGCTAACACCGGGTGGGGCCAGCCACAGCAGCCACAGCAGCCACAGCAGCGGCCAACGGCAAACCAGCAGCAGCAATTCAGCGGGCCGGGAAATTCAGGGCCAATTGATAATGGCCCGCCGATGGATTTTGATGACGACATTCCGTTTTAAATCAGCAGCATAGGGTTTTAGCCTGAGGTTTGGCCAAACTCGTTAACTTGAATTTAGGGCGGCACTATTCGCCGCCCTTTTCTATAGGGGATCTAAATGGCAATGCTGGCGGAACCAGTAGAAATAATTCAACGCCCTTTTCAGGCCGATATGACCGGCGAGGCGTCGAACCATTTCAAGCGCGGTAAAAAATCCGTGCTGATCCAGTCACCCACCGGCAGCGGAAAAACGGTAATGGCCGCGTGGATGATCCAGCAGGCGCGACTGCGCAATAAACACTGCTGGTTTATCTGCCACCGCATCGAGCTGCTGGCCGGCACGTCCAACACGTTCAACAAGTACGGCATGACGCACGGCTATATTGCCGCCGGTCTGCCGATGGACGCCCGAAACGGCCTGATGATCTGCAGTATCGACACGTTAAAAAATCGGCTGGGCGTGCTGAAGGCACCGCAGCTGGCAATTTTTGATGAAGCGCACCACTGTGGATCCGCTGGCTGGGCCATGGTGCTGCAGTGGCTGCTGGCGAACGGCACCTATGTGATCGGACTGAGCGCCACCCCTGAGCGCCTGGATGGCGTGGGGCTGGACGAATATTTTCAGGAGATGGTGGAAGGCCCGCAGCCGGCATGGCTGATGGAGCACGGCTATTTGTCTCGTTACGATATGTATTGCCCGGACAGGCCAAAAATTGACGGCGCGATGACGGAGAAAAAAGCCGCTGACGCGATGAAGAAAATGCCCAAGCTGGTGGGCAACATGATCCACAGCTACCGGGAGACGATGAACGGACTTAAATTTGTGGGCTTCGCAACCAACGTTGCATCATCCATGGATTACGCACGCCAGTTTAACGCGGCTGGGATCCGGTGCGCCCACCTGGACGGCGGTACCCATTCCCGCGATCGCGAAAAAATAATCAAAGCATACGCATCCGGGGAGCTGGACGGCATCTGGAACGTGGGGCTGTTTACGGAAGGCTTTGACCTTTCGGCGGTGGCGCAAACTGATGTAACGATAGATGCGCTGATCGATGCCCAGCCCACTGAGAGCTATTCACTGCAGAAACAAAAGTGGGGCCGCGTACTGCGCCCGCGACCCGGCAAAGTGGCGGTTATCAATGACCACGCCGGCAACGACTACCGGCACGGATACCCGGATGATGTGGAAAAGTGGAGCCTGCGCGGGGATATGGCATCAAAGGACAGGAAGGCATCATTTGCCAGCAAGCCGCCACCGGTTCACTGCAAAGCGTGTTTCAACAGCATAAAGCGCCCGCTGCCAATGGCGTGCCCGAAATGCAGCGCCGCCCTGCCGGAAATGACTGAAAGCATAGTGAAGGCCAAAGCCGGCAAAATGGTGAAGGTTAGCGAGGATGACAAGGTGATCACCCGCAAGCGCCGGAAGCAGGAAGAGATGGACTGTCAGAGCCTGCAGGACTTTGTGGCGCTGGCCGTATCCCGCGGCATTAAGAACCCGCAGACGTGGGCCAGTGACCAGTGGATGAAGCGAACAAAAAAATACGCAATGATTGGTTAAAGTGCTTGCGGTATTGGAATCAATACCGCATAATCTTATCTCACCCGGCAAAACCGGCAAGCAGATAAGAGGAACATACGATGAACATTCAGCAGACCCGCAACGCACAGAACGCAATCCGCAACGCCATCTCAATTTGTGAATCAAAAGGCGGTTTATCCGAAGCAGTATCCGTTGCCAATCAGGCATGGATTGATGCTGGTGAAGCGTATCCGCTGCCGGTTGGTGAATATCGTCGTTACTCATGGCTGATGGCCGACCTTACCCGCATGCAGGTGCAGTTGGCTGACCAGCTGCGCGATCTGGA